>Ga0209375_1000019_pt1 | contig 130318 bp, 96 predicted proteins | sample GraSoiAngelo_131_FD_185888 | JGI IMG/M metagenome (GOLD analysis project Ga0209375, IMG submission 185888) | Grasslands soil microbial communities from the Angelo Coastal Reserve, California, USA - 14_0929_02_30cm (SPAdes) (version 2) | ecosystem: Environmental > Terrestrial > Soil > Grasslands...
GGCGGTGGGCGGAGGTGATGAGCGACGTGTACAGGCCGAGCTGGTGGGCGGTCGCGACGAGACCCTCCAGATCGGTGCGGAGCAGCGGTTCGCCGCCCGAGAGGCCCAGCTGCAGCACACCCAGCGCCTTGGCTTCGCGGAAGACGCGGCTCCATTCCTCCGTCGTCAACTCCTGTTTGAAACGGGGGCCGGCGAAGTCGAGCGGGTTCGAGCAATACGGGCACTGCAGCGGACATTTGTAGGTGAGCTCCGCGAGCAGCCAGAGTGGCTTAGCGTCCATAGACCACCAGTCCTTTGGCCGCGAGCGCCTCCACGAACGACGTGACGTCTCGCTCGAGGCCACTCGCACCGTACCGTTGCTCCAGGGTGGTCACGATGTCGGCGAGCGACCGCACCCCGTCGCACAACCCGAGGATCTCCGCTCCCGTGGGGTTCAGGGTGACGAGGCCCTCTGGGTAGAGCAGCACGTCGCGGCCGCGGACGTCGTCGCGCTGGAGCCGCGCCTTGGGATGGAGCCGCGGCACGGCCGCGGCGCTCGTCGGGTTCACCGGTCGCCACCCGGGAGCGGTCCCCGCTCCACCGCGTCCAGCAGACACCACAGCACGTCGCACTTGAATTCGAGCGCCGCCACCGCGCGCTCCTGCTGCTCCCGGGTGCGGAGCCGCTCCGTCACGAGCGCCAGGGCATGCTCGGCGTCGCGCGGCGCCTGCGACAGCCGGTTCTTGAAGTATTGCAGCCCGTCCGGATCGACCCACCGATAATGGCTCAGCATGGCCGCGAGACGCTCCTGCACGATCGACGGTGCGAACAGCTCAGTGAGCGACGCGGCGACCGCTTCGAGCCACGGCTGCGAGCGACAGAAGCTCACGTAGCCGTCCACCGCGAAGCGAACGCCCGGGAGGAGCCGGCGCTGCGCCAGCAGGTCTTCCCGGCTCACGCCCATCGCGTGGCCGAGGCGCAGCCACGCCTCGATCCCGCCCTCGTCCCCGGGGCGGCCGTCGTGGTCGATGATCCGCTGGATCCAGGTGCGGCGGACGTCCGGCTCGGGACAGTTGGAGAGGATCAGGGCGTCCTTGATCGGGATGTTGACTTGATAGTAGAAGCGATTGGCGACCCAGCGCTGCAGCTCGTCGCGGGACAGCTCGCCCGCGTGCATCCGGCGGTTGAAGGGGTGGAGGTGGTGATAGCGACGCTCCAGCACGTTGCGGAGCCGGCGCACGAATTCGTCGCGCGACCAGGCGCCTGCGTCCGGACCGATTCGCGACGTCGCCGCCGTCACAGCTCGACCTCCATACCGTCCTCTGCCACCTCGATCCCGGCCCCCTCCACCTGGGCCCGCTCCCGCGAGGCGCGACTCAGGATCGGATTCGTATTGTTGATGTGCACGAGCATGGTCCGTTTCGCACCGAGGCGCGGTAGCAGCTCCAGGCTGCCGCCTCGTCCTCCGACCGGGAGGTGCCCCATCTCGCGCGCCGTCGGCGTGGCCGCCCCCGCCCCCGCCGCCCGCAGCTCGTCGTTCGACCAAAAGGTCCCGTCAAACAACAGCAAATCGGCCCCACGAGCCACCGACTGCACCCCGTCGTCCACCGCCCCGGCACTCGGAACATAGGCGAGCGTCGCGCCGGTCCTTTGATCCGCGAGCCGTAACGCGACGTCGTACGTCGCCGCGGTCGCCTGACGGGCGTAGCGGGGCGGGCGCCGCGCCACCGACACGGCGGTGCATGCAATGCCGAGCTCCCGCCCCACCCCGTCCCCAAGTGTGATTGCCTCGCCCTCGGGCAACACTCGCGGCTCGACGCCGGCGTAGGCGGACAGGACACGCAGCACCGGCCATTCTCCATCGAGCAGCGCGACCACTCCCGCGGACGCGTACAGGGGGAACCGGGTCGCGGCCTCTCGCAACAGCAGCAGGCCCAACGTGTGATCGATCTCGCCGTCGGTACACACGACGGCGCTGATCGCCGTGCCGCGCGCACCGCGCGGCCACAACTCGGGTCGGGAAGCGACCTGCGCACGCAGGTCGGGCGAAGCGTTCAACAACACCCAGCGCGCACCGTCCGCGCTCAGCGCCACGGATGACTGTGTCCGGCCGGTTCCGCTGAGGCGCGCTTCCTGACAGTTGCTGCAGCCGCAATTCCACTGGGGGAGCCCGCCGCCCGCCGCCGAGCCGAGGATAATCACGCGCATGACTGGAAACTAAAGAGGCCGGGTTCGTCACCCGGCCCCTCCATCAGCCGAATCAACCTGGTTCAGGCGTTGCCGGCGTACGCGCCGACTTCCATCCCCAGCTCGACGACCTCGAATTCGGGCTTGGTCCACTTCATTTTGACTCCTCCTGAAACGTTGGTGGTCCACCACTCACGGTAAGCAGCACGCACGCGTCATGCCAGTCACAGATCGCCCGCGGAATGTGGCTTCAACTCCTTCTCCTACTTGTGATTGTCGTGCCGGACGACACAACCGGCGGGACCGCTGTGCAGTCTCTGCCCCTGGGTCATTTCACCCAAAGTGGGTGGAATCACGCAGCCTGGTCACGGTTGCAGCCCGAACTTGCGCAGCCGATAGCGCAGCGTATCGCGCGAGATCCCGAGTCGGCGCGCCGCCTTGGTTTGGTTCCCGCCAGCCTCGCGCATCGCTTGCTCGATGACCGATTTCTCCCACTGCCCCAGATCGACCCCCTGCGGCGGCAACCGGGGCGCGGCGGCGGCAGGGGCCGCGACGGCCGCCGATTCACGCGGTTCGCCCGGCCCGGCGTCGGTCGGGCTCGTGAGGGAGAGGTGCTCCACCTCGAGTGTGGGACCACGACTCCACAAGACGGCCCGCTCGATCACGTGGCTCAGCTCGCGCACGTTCCCCGGCCAGGGGTAGGACCGCAGCAGGTCGCGCGCCGCAGCGCTCAGCTCGCGCACCACCTTCCCGTACTTCGCGTTGAAGAGCCGTACGTAATGATCGGTGAGCAGCAGCACGTCCTCCCCGCGGGCGCGCAGCGGGGGCAGCTCGAGCACGATCACCGCCAGGCGAAAGTAGAGATCCTTGCGGAACCGCTCCTGGCGCACCGCGCGGTCCAGATCGCGGTTCGTCGCGGCGATGATGCGCACGTCGATCTTGCGCTCGCGCACGCTCCCCACGCGTCGCACCGCGCGCTCCTCGATCGCCCGCAGCAGCTTCCCCTGCACCGAGAGGTCGACATCGCCGATCTCGTCGAGGAAGAGGAATCCGCCCTCGGCGGCCTCGACGAGGCCGGTCTTCGATTCCTTGGCGTCCGTGAAGGCGCCGCGCTCATAGCCGAACAGCTCGGCTTCCATGAGCGACGCCGGCAAGGCCGTGCAGTTGACCTCGATGAAGGGCTTCGCCGCCCGCGGGCCCGAGGCGTGGATGGCGCGGGCGAGCAGGCCCTTGCCGGTACCCGTCTCGCCGGTGAGCAGCACGGGGGGCGTCTCGTCCAGCGCGGCGATCTGACGGGCCCGCTCCAGCACCGCGCGGATGGCCGGCGACTCCCCCAGGCTGGCCCCGAAACCGACGTCCGCGGTGGCGCGTCGGCGATAGTAAGACAGCTCCTGCTTCAACAAGCGGTTCTCGCGGGCGCGATCGGCCAGCAGCTTCAACTCTTCCAGGTCCACCGGCTTCTTGATGTAATCGAAGGCGCCGAGCTTCACGGCTGCGACCGCTCCCTCGATCGAGCCATAGGCGGTGAGCATGATGACGGGGATCAGGGGATCGAACTCGCGGATCCGCTTCAGCAGATCGAGCCCGCTCATCCCGGGCAGCCGCACGTCGGCAAAGACAACATCCGGCTGCACGGTCTTGAGCAGCTCCAGCGCCTGCTCGCCGGTGCCCGCCACCTCGGCCTCGTAGCCGTGGTCGGCCAGGAAGGCCCTGGCCGACCGCGCCAGCGTGTGCTCATCGTCGACGATGAGAACGGTGGAGCCGCTCACGCGAGGGTTCCCTGCGGCGCCGGGACGGGGTCGCGGCTGGCGACGGGCAGCCAGATACGCACCGTCGTACCGCGGCCCACCACACTCGTGATCTCCAACCGTCCGCCCGCTTCCTCCACGTAGCGCTGAGCGATCGCCAGCCCCAGACCAGTCCCCTCCGACCGCGTCGTGAAGAAGGGCTCGCACAGGTTGGGCAAGATCTCCGCCGGAATCCCGCACCCCGAGTCGGTGATGTCGATGACGACGCCCGCCCCGCTCCCGCCCCCCCCGGCGTCGCCGGTCGCGACGTGCGCTCCGATCTCGAGTCGCCCGCCAGCGGGGGGAGACATGGCGTCGAGTGCGTTCGAGACGATCTCGGTCAGGGCCTGCTCCAATCGCATGGGATCGACCCGAACGTCGGGGACCGCTTCTGCAAAGCGCAGCACCAGCTCGATGCCACGGAGGCGCAGCAGCTCCGCAAAGCCCGAGAGCGCACCCTCCACCAGCGTCCGCACGCTCTCCCGCAGGGGATGAAACGGCGCCGGTCGCGAGAATTGCAGCAGATGGGCGATGCGGACGTCGAGGCGGTCCACCTGCTCCACGATGGCATCGAGCTGCTCACGCGCGGCCGGCGCGTCGACGCGGTGCCGGGCGAGCTGGGCGGCGGCCCGCAAACTCGCCAGCGGGTTTCGCAGCCCATGGGCCACCGCGGCCGCCATCTGCCCGATCGACGCCAGCTTTTCGGACTGCACCAGTTGCGCGCGCGACTGGCGCAACTGCTCGGTCATCCGGGCGAAGGCCCGCGCCAGCTCGCCGATCTCGTCCGCCGAGCTGGGCACGATGGCGTGGTCCAGGTCGCCCGCCCCGACGACCGCCATCGCCTGCCGCAACTGGTTCAGCGGGCGCGCGAGATCGCGCGCAATGAGCCATGACGCAAGGAGGCCCGCCACGAGCGCGAGCAACCCGGTCCCCCAGAGGACCCGCCGCTTCGCCTCGACGATCGCCTGCATCTGGGTGACGGCTCCCTGCACACTGAGCTCGCGTGCCTGGCGGTAGATCTCCCGGTTCACGCGCGCGAGCGTGGGCTGCAGCCGCTCGACGAGCTCGCGCCGGGCGATGAGCGCGGCCGCGTCCCGCTGCCCGGCATCGTGCAGCTTGAAAACGCGAGCCGCGACCGCCCGGATGTCGGCTTCGATCTGCCGCACGCCCTCCGCGTGCTTCACCTCGTCGGGCGGGAGGCCGGCGGTCCAGCGATCGAGCCAGTAACCCACCACCTGCTCAGTGAGCGGGAATTCCCGTTTGGCGGCGGGATCGCCGCTCAGGTAGCGCCAGATCACCTGCGTCTGGTTGAACATCGCGTCTTCGACGTCCGCGTAGGTGCGCGAGCGCGCCAAGCGCTGGCCCAGCGCCTCCAGCGTGGCGCGCTCGAGCGCATTCGTCCGGATCGCCTGGACACCGACGAACAGCGTCGGGACGACCATGAGGGCGAAACCCACCAGCAGCTTGCGTTGCAGGGTCACGCGCCGATCGCTCCGAGAACGTCCTCCAGAATCTCGAGCGTGCGGTCGATGGTCTCCTCATCATGCGCTAGAGAGACGAAGTTGTATGCCGTCCGCTTGAATAACAGGCCTTGCGCCGCACATGCGCGCGCGAGATTGCGTGAGACCGTTTCGCTTGCGAAATGGAGGAAGCACATTTCCGCGACCCCCCCCACCCCCGTCACCGCGTCGGCGTGCTTGCGGTGCAGGCGATGCAACCCATGCAGCAGCCGGGTGCCCATGCGGTGCAGATGGCCGCAAACGTCCTCGTGCGCGAAAATCTCGAGGGTCGCCTGCGCCGCCGCGAGCGCCACGCTCTCCGTCGCCAGCGTGGAGGAGATCCAGGTGCGGGCCACGCCGGACATCAAGTCCGCTCGCCCACCCACCACGGCCAGCGGAAAGCCGTTCGCCATCGCCTTCCCCAACACCGTGAGGTCGGGGCGGACCCCGTACCGCTCGGCCGCGCCACCGATCGCCAGCCGAAACGCCGTCTTGATCTCGTCGAATACGAGCACCGCGCCCACCCGCGTCGTCTCCTGCCGCAATACGTCGAGCCATTCGCGCGTGGGCTCGACCACAACGACCGGTTCGACGACGACCACGGCGAGGCGATCGCCGGCTTCGCGGATCAACGCCTGAGTCCCTTCCACGTCATTGAACGGAATCTCGGCGTACAGGGCGCGGGTCGTCGCGGGAACTCCTTCCCCGCCCTGCGACCAATCGAGCCAACCGTGGTAGCCGCAGCCGAGTACGCGCTCGCGTCCGGTGGCGACGCGCGCCAGCCGCACCGCCGCGGCCACCGCTTCGGCGCCGGTCTTCAGAAACCGCACGCTTTCGAGCCACGGGATCCGCATGGCGAGTGCATCGGCCAGCTGCTCCTCGAGCACCGGCGGCAGCGGGCCCACCACGCCCGCGGCGATCGCCTGCTCGGCCGCGCGGCTCACCGCGGGATGCCCATAGCCCAGCGCCACGGCCCCGAGTGCCATGACGTAGTCCACGTATTCGCGGCCCCGGGCGTCCCACACGCGGCACCCGGACGCACGCAGCATTCGCTCCGGGACGCCTGCGTCCTCGCCCGGCTCGGTGCCCCCCCCTCCGAACAGGGCGTCGGGACGCTTACTCCCGGTCGACGTGAATCCCGGAACGCGCCAGTCGCTCACCGTACTTGACCACCTCGATCGCCATCGCCCGGAGGAGCTTCGCTTCGCGCTCGTCGAGCGGCGTGCGGTGGATGACTTCCCGCACGGTGCGCAGCACTCCCTCGGCCTGGCGCGTCTTGAAGAATTCGATCACCCGCAACGCCGCTGCCACGTCCGCGAACAGGCGTTCCAGATCGTCGACCCGGGCGGGCGGCGCGTCGCGGCGGGGCGTCTTGAACGGGCGGGCGTCGGCGCCGCGCGCCAGCGCCAGCTCGTACAGCATCAGCACGACCGCATGGCCCAGCTGCAGCGAAGCGTAAGCCGGATCGGTCGGGATCGTGACGACGCGATGGCAGGCGTCGAGCGCCTCGTTCGGCAGCCCCTTGTCCTCACGCCCGAACAGCAGAGCGACCGCGCCCACCTCCGCCTGCGCGAGCAGCTCCGCCGCGGCCTCGCGCGGACGCTGCCGGTTGCGTTTGGCGCTGCGCTCCCGCGCCGTGAACCCGACGACGTGCACGCAGTCGGCGAGCGCCTCGTCCAGCCCCTCGTACTGCGTGACCCGCGCCAGGACGTCCCGCGTCTGGTGCGCGATGCCCTCGATCCGGTAGCCGTCGAACTCGCGGGGGCGCACGAGCCGCAGGTCGCGGAAGCCGAAATTCTTGAGCGCCCGGACGACGTGGGCAATGTTGACGAGATCCTGGGGCTCGTGGAGGACGACGACGACGCTCATAGAAGCGACGACCCGAATGCGGAATGCGGAGTGCGGAATGCGGAATGTAGGGGCGGGCGTCGCGAGGCAAGCGACCGTCCCTTGCTATTCCGCATTCCGCATTCCCCATTCCGCATTGGCCTCACCCCACCAGCTCCAGTATCCCGAACCGCTCCGGATCCTGCCGATCCCCGCGCAGCCACACCCAGCCGTTCCCCCCGCTCCAGACGAGCTGGCCCGCCCGGCGCTCGCGGCCGGGGAGCATCTCGTTAATGATAAGGTCGAATCCGACCTGGCCTCCCACGTGTGCGTGGTGCCATTCGGGCCAGTCGACCGCGAGGGTGACGCTGTAGCCCTGATCCGTGCGGCGCCAGCCGCCCCGGACCGACCCTGCCACGCCGGGGCGGTCGCCCGCGCCCCGCACGCGCACCGACCCCGAGTCCCGCCCCTCGGGCACGACGAGGAGACCGCAGACGTCGCCGGTCTCCTGGTCGCGCAGGTACAGCTGCAGGCCATCCGAGTGAATGTCCTCCGGCTCGTTGTCGAGCCGCAGCAGCGGCGCAGCGCCGGGCGGCGGGCGGAAGCACAGCTCCGGCTTCGTCACCTCGACGGCGAGGTACAGCGCCGCGTCATCCCAGCCGGCGTATGCGACGCCCGAGAAGTCTTCAGGTCCGGCGTAGGGCTCCTCGCTTCGGCGATACTGGTCCTCGAGCTCGAGCCGCAGCGGCTCGCTCGTGTCGAACCCGTCGCTCGTGCCGTCGAGCGGTGGCGGCTGCTCGACGCGCAACGCCGCCGCGACGGCCGGCTTGGGTGGATCGAGCTCCACCAGCGGCTGAAACGGCGGCGCGGGATCGCGCGCGCCGGCGAGTCGCACGCGCGCCGCTCCGGAAGCGATCTCCCACCCCGCGGCGGACGCCGTGTGGTGATCCACGCCGCTCGCCGTTTCGACCTCGATGACACCGCCCTTCGCCCGCACACCCCGCACGCTCGCCGCGTGCGCGCTCGCCTCGAGCACCGCCACGAACCGGAGACTGCGCCCCCGCGCGCGCAGCACGTAGAACGGTGCGCGCGCGTGGCTCCCCGGCGAGCCCGGTCCTTCCATGCGGAGCAGCTCGCCTTCGAACAGCAAGAGCGCCCAGAGCTGTCGGCGTTCGGCCGTGATCTGAACGATCACGGGCTCGCTGGGATGCGGCACAAAACGCTCCACTCGAGACACGAACTCATTGGCCAGCTCCGCGTCCTCCCACCGCCCCGGCGTGGCGACGTCAGTCCGCCCCTGGAAATGCCACGGTAGCTCGCACACCTGCTCCTCGCGGCTCGCCAGCTCGACGACGTCGAGCACATACGCCGGGCCCGTCACCAGCGTGCGGGTCACCACGCCATAGCGGCCGCGCATCCACGCCCATTCGCCCGGGGCATCGAACGTCTCACACACGGCGTCGCCCGACTCTCGCGTCCCGCCGTCCACCCGCGGGGCGTTGTGCGCCAGCGTAGAGCGGTACCAGAAGAGATCCCGACTCACGTACGAGCCGGTACCGAAATCCGGAAGCCAGTGCACCCCGTCGGCATGGAGCGTGAGGTGCAGCCGGTCCGGGTGCCCGTGCCCGCCGCCCAGCGGGCCACACTCGAGGCTCACATAGCGCTCGCCAGCGCGCAGCACTGCGAGGCCCTGCGATTCCAGCAGCACGCTGCGGGGAGCCCAGGGCGGGACGTCGGTCGGCAGCTCGGGGAGCATCTCTAAGAGCGACCACGACGACAGCGAGATGCGGGATGCGGGATGCCCTAAAGGACTCCCTGACGGTCGCGGGATGCGTTCGACAGGAGCGTCGTGTAGATACGAATCGAAGATCTCCGGGACGACGCTCGGCACTTGGTAGAGCGCCTTCAGCCAGCTCGCCACATCCCGCATCCCGCTTGCCGCATCCCGCATCCCGACTCTGGCGAGCCCGATCTCCCACAGCTCGAGGTACATCGGCTGGGCGAGCGAGACCCCGAACCGCGAGTCCTTCCTGGCGGGGAACGTGAAGTCCGGAAGTGCGGTGAGCGCCGGAGCAAGCAGCGCCGCCGTGAGTCGCTCCACCAGCGCCGGCTCCTCGTCCAAGTCGACGCCCGCGGCGCGCGCCCAACCGGCCCCGGTCAAGAGCCCGCGCAGCGCGAACAGGTGGTAGTTCTCTCCTTCGTACCACAGCCCATCCCGCCCGAAGCCGCGCGCCAGGTGGGCGAGCAGCCCCGTCGGGCTTTCGATCGCCCGCGCGGCCAGCTCGGCGTCCTCGAACCACACAGCGATCGCGGCCAGGGCCGCGTCGTTCCACGTTTGGCGGTTCGAAAACCCCTCGTCGAACTCGCCGATCAGGTTCGCGGCCTCATCCGCCACCTGCCCGACCCCCCGCGCGGTCGCGTCGTCGAGCCGTCCCGACGCCCGCAACAGCACCGCGGCGGCGAGGTAATTCAGGACCCAGATCGATTCGAGATACGTCGAGAAGAACAACCGGCTCGGACCCAGTACGTTGTCGCGATTGGGATACGTCCAATAGGTTCGGGCGTACGTTCGAAGAATCTCGGACGCCCGCGACCCTGCCGCGTCGTTGCCCGCCAATGCCTGCAACGTCGCCAGGTGCACGGCCCGCTCCGCCACCCAGAGATGCTGGAACCGCGCCCAGTAGCGGTCGTGCCGCTCCCCAGACCACGTCTTGCCACAGCGCGGGCAGCGGTGTTGGTGCGGACTCCAGGGGTCGAATTCCAGGGCCGCGCCGTCGTCCGGGCAGATGCCTCCGTCCGCAGAGAGCAGGGCTTTGACGGTCGGGATGGGTGGCAGGCGCTCGAGCAGGGGCGCAGCCCGTGCGACGAGATGCGCGAGCAGCGCCTGGAGATCCGACGAACCCGCGATCTCCTGCCGTCTCGCCGCCAGCGCCTCAGCCGTCACCATGCGCGCACTCCGTCACTGGTCCAGTGCACCGGGAGCACGGTCGCTCCGGCCTCCTGCGCCGCGGCGATAGCGGGTCGCGGATCGTCGCGCGTGATGAAGAACATCGCTCCGCCCGCCCCCGATCCGGCCGCCTTGCCGCCGAGCGCGCCCGCCTGCGCGAGCGCTTGCTCGAGCCGCGCCATCTCGGAGGTGCGCATCTCGGCGTCGAGGGACTGCTGCTGGCGCCAGTTGGCGCTCACCAGCTGCGCCACACGCGCCAAGTCGGACGCGCGCAGCGCCTCGGCCATCGCGTGTGCCACGTCACGCATCGCCTGCAACGCCCCCGTCACCTCCCGGTCGCCCCGCTCGTACGCCCCCATGACGCGCGCGATGGTGGCGCCCGAGACGCGCGACCGGCCGGTGTAGCAGAGGACCGTCTGCCGCTCGAGCGCCGCGGCGAACGCCGGCTCCAGGGTGATCGGCTCGATCCCGACGTCAGGATCACGGAACGTGAGGCGCTGAAACCCGCCCAGCGCGGCTGCGAACTGATCCTGCTTGCCGCCCGGAATCTTCGCCTCCACGGTCTCCAGGTACCACGCCTGCTCCGCGATCTCGCGCCCGGACAGCCGCTCGCCGCGCGCGCCTGCGAGCGCCGCCACCAGCGCCACATCGAGCGCGCCCGAGCTGCCGAGCCCCGACCCGGGCGGAGCGTCGGATCGCGTGGTCAGCGTACAGGCGCTCTGCACGGGGAACATCCGCAGCGCCGCTTTGACGAGGTCGAGACGCCCATCGAGCACGAGGCCGCGCGAGTCGGCGCACTCGAGCTCCTGGCCCAGATCCTCCGATACCAGGCGGATCAGGGCGCCGCCCAGCTTCAGGTCGACGCGCGCCGAGAGACCGATGCACCCGTTCACGACGACGCCGCCTTCGCGCGCGGAGAACGGCGGCACGTCGGTCCAGCCGCCGGCGAAGTCGAGCCGCGTGGGCGCCGTGGCCCGGAATTCGCTCGGCAGCTCACGTCGCTTCACGGCTCGACTTGCCATCGCGCGACGGCCGGCAGCTCGCCCCGGACGTCCATGCGCACTCCCTGCACCCGGCGGTTCATGCCCTGAACGCCGCGGCCGTGATACAGAAACGCGACCGGAAGCGAATCGCGGAAGAAGCGTTGGGCCGCCGCAGGATCGGCCGGGGCGCGCATCCCGGCGAGCTCGGCGAGCGGGCCCAAGTACCCCAGCCCCGGGTCGCCGGACGTGCCGAGCACGGCGGCGTCGAAATCGCGGCGCCGGGCATTCACGCGATCGAGAAACGCGGTGAGCTCGAGCTGGCGGATCGAGACCTGCACCCCCACACGCGCGAGGCGCGCCTGAATCATCTGCTCGAGCGGCGCCTCGCCGCTCCCGACGGTCAGCAGCTCGAACGCGACCGCACGCCCGGCGAGCAGTCGCCGGGCCGAGTCGGGGTCGGTCGGCGAGGGTCTCCCGCGCAAATACCCGGGCACGTCCGGAGGCACCGGGCCGTCGGCCACGCTGCCGAATCCGTAGAGATATCCGTCCACGATTTCCTGGCGGTCGACCGCGAGCGCCACGGCGCCGCGGACCCGCACGTCGTCGAACGGCGGGCGCCGCGTGTTGAATACGATCCCGTACGGGTAGATCTGCGGGTAGTCGAGCACCGCGAGATCGGGCCGGCGGCGCACGAACGCGGCATGGGCCGGCTGGATCCCGGCGAAGTCGATCTCCCCCGCGGTGAGCGCGGCGAGCTTGGTGGTGGGCTCGTCCACGACGACGACGATGAGGCGCTCGATCAGCGGCGGACCGCCCAGCGCCTGTGGAAAGTCCGGGTTGGCGGCGAACACCCACCGCCGGTTCGACTCATGGGTCACGAAGCGGAACGGCCCGTTGCCCACGGGGTGCGCGTTCCACGCGGCCTGGCGCAGCGCGGCATGCGGGACCGAGTCGAGCAGGTACCCCGGCAGGATGGCGAGATCGGTGAGGACGTCGGGGATGCCCCGCTGAGGCCGCGCGAAGCGGATTACCACGGTCGAGTCGTCGCGATCGTTCACGAACACGACGTCCGCGAGATCGTTGAGCCGTGGGTATCCGGTCGCAGGGTCGCGGGCGGCATTGAGCGTCCACGCCACGTCGCGCGCCGAAGTCGCGACGCCGTCGTGCCAGCGCACACCGGATTGCAGCCGCAGCACGAGCATCTGGCGATCGGGCGTCCAGGTCCACTCGCGTGCGAGGTAAGGCCGCGGTGCGAGCGTCGAGTCGTACCGCACCAGCGTCGTGAGCAGCACGTAGCGCTCCACCTGTTTCGCGAGCGGATGCACGGTCACGAGCGGATTGACGCTCTGCAGGTCGGCGCCCGAGGCGTACACGACCGTGCGCCCCCGCCGGGCGGCCTGTCCCCCGCACGCCGCCAGCGTAGCGCCGGCGAGCAGCCCCCGTCTCATCGGTCCCAGCACGCCCGGATTCTAGCGGGCCCCGGCGAGGCGCGCGAGATTCCGCGCATGCTCGCCGCGCTCGCGCGCCGCGCCGCCACGGCACTCGCCGTCGTGGCGGGCGTCGTCACCCTCACGTTTTTCCTGCTGCGGCTCGCGCCGGGAGACCCCGTGGAGCTGCTGCTCGGTCCGACGGCCACGCCGGCGCAGCTCGCCGCCCAGCGGCACGCCCTCGCCCTCGACCGGCCGCTCGTCGTGCAGTACGCCGCCTGGCTGGGGCGCTTCGCGCGCGGGGAATGGGGCGCCAGTATCGCCACGGGACGGCCGGTGCGCGCGCTGCTGGGCGAGGCGGTGCCGGCCACGCTCGAGCTCGTCGGCCTCTCGCTCATGTTGAGCTACCTGTTTGGCGTGGCGGTCGGCGCGGTCCAGGCGACCGCGCGCCCGCGCGTCGACACGGCGCTCTCGGTCGCGACCGTCACGCTGTTCGCCGTTCCGGGGTACTGGCTGGGCCTGATGCTGGTCATGGTGTTCACGTACTGGGCCAGAGTGCTCCCCGCCTTTGGGCGCGCGGGGCTCGACGGCGACCTCCTCGCCGACGGGCCGTGGCTCGTCGATCGGCTGCGCCATCTGGCGCTGCCGCTCGCCACGCTCACGCTGATCGGTGTCGGGGGCATCGCGCGATTCGTGCGCGGCGCGATGTTCGATGTGCTGGGTCAGCCGTTCATCAGGACCGCGCACGCCAAAGGGGTCTCGCCGCGGCAGGTCACGCGACGCCACGTCGTGCGCAACGCCCTGATCCCGATCGTGATCCTGTTCGGGCTGTCCTTCCCGGCGCTGTTCTCGGGAGCCGTCTTGGTAGAGTACGTGTTCGCCTGGCCCGGAGTGGGGCGGCGGTTGGTCGAGGCCGTGCTGGCCCGCGATTACCCCGTCGTCATGGCGGCGACAACGGTGAGCGCGGTTCTGGTGGTGGTGGGCAACCTGCTGGCCGATGTACTGGTCGCATGGATCGATCCGCGCATCCGCCACGCGAGCAGCCCGACGTGAAGCGGTTGCTCCGAGACCGTCGCGCCATCTTCGGCGCCGGCGTGCTGATCGTGGTCGGCGCGGTCGCCCTCGCCGCGCCGCTCGTCTCGCTCGGGAGCGCGAGCGCGCAGCACGACATCGTCGCCACGCGGTTCCTGCCGCCACTCGCGACCGACGGGCACGGCATGGTCCACCCCCTCGGCACCGACCGGTTCGGACGCGACGTGTGGACCCGGCTCATCTATGGGGCCCGGATCTCCCTCAGCGTCGGCGCGCTCGCGGTGCTGCTCTCGATCGCGCTCGGGTTGGTCGTGGGCGCCGTCGCGGGCTACTGGCGGGGACCGGTACGGACCGTGCTGCTGGCGCTCACGGATTTCGCACTCGCCCTGCCGCGAGTCGTGTTGCTGCTGCTGCTCGCGACCTTGTGGCGCCCCAGCGCGGCGCTCGTCATCCTTGTGCTCGGGTTCACCGGCTGGATGTCGGTCGCCCGCCTCGTGCAGGGCGAGGTCCGCTCGCTCGCCGCCCGCCCGTTCGTCGAGGGAGCGCTGGCGTTAGGGATGTCGCGGGCGCAGATCCTCGGACGACACATCCTCCCCAACGCCCTCACGCCCGTCATCGTCGCCGCAGCGCTCGGGATCGGTAACGCCATCAGCCTCGAGGCCAGCCTCTCGTTTCTCGGCCTCGGCGTCCAGCCACCCACGCCCTCGTGGGGCAACATGATCGCCTCCGGGCGCGACACGCTGGTCAACGCCCCGTGGGTCGCGGCGGCACCCGGGGTCGCGCTGGTGGTTGTGGTCGTGGCGTGCACGCTGCTGGGCGACGCCGTGCGTGACGCGCTCGACCCGACTAGAATGGGTCTATCATCGCCGACCTGGACGAGGCCATGACTCGACGACGGCTCACCGTCACCTACATACTCGTCGCGGTCCTGGGCGGGGGCGTGGTGTCCGCCGGGAACAGGGGAGCGGCGAGGCTCCGCGGCCAGGAGTACGATATCGTCCTCGCGGGCGGCCACGTGCTCGACCCCGAGACGGGGCTCGACGCCACCCGCCACGTAGGGATCCAGGGCGGCCGCATCGCGGCCGTCACCACCGAGCTCCCCGCCGCGCGCGAGACGCTGGACGTCTCGGGGCTCATGGTCGCCCCCGGCTTCATCGACCTCCACGCCCACGGGCAGGATTCCGAGAGCTACCGATACTATGCGCACGACGGCGTGACCACGGCGCTCGAGCTCGAGATCGGGACCTTCCCGGTGGCGCGCTGGTACGCGGAGCGCGACGGCCGCGCGCTCATCAATTACGGCGTCACAGTCGGCCACCCGGGCGCGCGGCGTGCGCTCCTGCGCCATGACCAGTCGCTGGCCGGCGCCGCGGCGCTCGGCGACACGAGCCGGACGTGGACGCACGGAACGCTGCGCGACGCCGAGCTGCCCAGCCTCGATACGCTGGTCGACCAGGGACTGGCAGAAGGGGCACTGGGCGTGGGCTTCGGCATCGCGTACACACCCGGCGCGAGCCGCCAGGAGATCTTGCACCTGTTCCGAGTGGCGGCGCGCCGCGGCGTCGTCTGCTTCGTCCACCTGCGCGAGGGCGGCCGGGATCCGGAGTCGGGCGGCAGCGTCGGCGCCTTGCAGGAGGTGCTCGCAGACGCGACCGCGACTGGTGCGGCCCTGCACGTGGTGCACGTGACGAGCATGGGCCAGAGCGACACGCCGTTCCTGCTCCAGCTCATCGCGGGGGCGCGCGAGCACGGCCTCGACGTGACGACCGAAGCGTACCCCTACACCGCAGCCTCCACCGGCATCCAGTCGGCCGTGTTCGACCGGGGTTGGCAGGACAGGATGGGGATCGGCTATCGCGACATTCTTTATCCGCCCACGGGCGAGCGTCTCACACGGACCAGCTTCCAGCGGCTGCGCCGCACCGGGGGCGTGGTCGTCTTCTTCATCATCCCTGACAGCATCGTACGTCTTGCCCTGGCCGACCCGCTCGTGATGGTGGCGAGCGACGGCATCTCTGCGCACGGTCACCCCCGCCTCGCCGGGACCCACGCCCGCGTCCTGGGGCGCTACGCCCGCGACTCGGGCGCACTGAGTCTCATGGACGCCGTGCGCAAGATGACCCTGATGCCCGCGCAGCGGCTCGAGCAGACAGTGCCGGCGATGCACGCGAAGGGGCGGGTCCAAGCAGGCGCGGACGCCGACCTCACCGTATTCGACCGGGTGAAGGTCCTCGACCGGGCCACGTACGAACGGCCGGCGCAGTTTTCCGACGGGATCGTCCACGTCCTCGTGAACGGCACGTTCGTGGTTCGCAACGGCGCATCGGTGGCTCAAGTGTATCCGGGGAGAGCCGTCCGGCGTACGCCCTAGCTCATCGAATGGTCGGGACGCCGGATCACGACGCTGCGAGCTCCCGCAGCACCGTTTCGCTGAGCTCGTGCCCGCCGTCGAACGCGATCTCCCGAACCGAAATCCCGTGGGCGCGGAGCCGCTCGGTGATCCCCGTGACCACCTTCGCCGTGATGAACTGGTCGGACCGCCCGTACACGAGCGACAGCCGCGCGGCCCGCAACCGATCCGCGACCGTCTCGAGCGTGAGATCCAGATCCGGTGGAAACTCGCCGCCCCAGAGCGTGAGACGATCGACTCTGGCTCTGCCCATCGCCGTCCAGCGACTGGCGGTGGCGGCGCCCTGGGAAAAGCCGAGCGCGTGCACGATCACCTGTGGACGATCGACGAATCCGAAGACGTCGTCATGCACGGCGTCGAGATACCGCACGTAGTCGTCGATTTCCGCCAGTCGGTCCTCACGGGTCATCCAGCTCGCACCCACCCGGCGCTCGGCGGCGCTCTCACTCAGGTAAAACCGCGAGAGCCCTTCAGGCGCGACGATCACACGGGCGCCATCGTCCAACGGCTCGAAGTGGCGGAGGAACCGTCCCGCCAGCTGGCCGTAGCCATGGCAGACGACCCACAGCTGGCGCGTAGCGGGCCCGGGCTCGCCCAGCGAGTAGTAGCGCGCGGTCCTGGTCGCGAGGAGGCGGTGTTCCCGCATCAGGTCACCAGAATCGTCACGATCTCGTGCGGTTCGGCCACGAACCGCACTGTTTTCCCCCGGCCCTCGAGCACCAGCGCCGTCGACTCGCGCTCGTCGGCCCGAACGCGATGAGCGCTCTTCACGCCCTCGCCGAACCGCCAGGCGCCCGGCGCCCGGCGCCCGGTGGCATTGTAGCACCGCAGCACCAGCGGCGAACCTTGTTGCGCGGGCTTCACCGCGGACACGACGAGCCCGGTCCCTTCGAGCGCGATGTCGATCGGCGGGACCACGAGGTCTCCTGCGTCCCGCAGCCAGAACCCGCGGACCGGGAGGAAGGCGTCTTCCCACAGGGACGGGATCAGGTCGCCGCGCTCCAGCTCGGCTTGCGACACCGGGGCGATCGCCAGCTCCACGCGACTCATCCCGAGGCACTGGGCGAGCGGCGTCGCGGTCGGCCAGCCGGCGTGCCCCGGGCGTGTCGGCAGATCCCCGCGCGACAACTCGCCGACGCAACGGAGCAGCGTCAGCACGAGGTCTCCGCGCCGCGTCCACTCGTATTCGAAGAAGCCGGGCGCCAGCAGCGCCAGGCCACGCCGCCCGTCCGCCACCGCGACGAACCGCTGCGCGGGTGCGGTCGGGACCGGCGTCTCGAGCGGATACTCCGCCGCCCGCACGACCACCGGCGGGCGCGCGACCGACCCGAACGCGGCCCCCGCGACAGCGGGGACACCCGTGAGGTCGGTCGGTACCCGGGCGCGCAGCCGGTGCCACGTGGCCTGGTTGTCGAGGTCGAGGATGCAGCGGACCACGGGACTGTCTGCGTGGAGCATCACGACGAGCCGTACCTCCACACGCCCGGGACGACTCTGCGTGACGCTGTTCACTTGACGTAGCTGCGTGACGCCTTTCCCAGCTCGTAGAGCGAATGTGGCCTCAAGCGCCGCTACCAACGGCCCCGCGGCCAGCCGCCGCACCCTGATCGGCCCGGCGGCGCGCACGATGCGATCCCGGACCGGCGGGCAATAGGTGTATGTGTCCCCGGCATCGCCGCCGTCCTCGAGCCGCAGCACGTCGAAGAACCGCTCGCCGGTGCGCCGGTCGTGCACGGCCAGCGCACCCGTCGGCTCCAAGACGATCTCGATCCAGTGGTTCGCCAGCGAGCGGCCCTTCACCACGGCGCCCTCTCCCGCCCGGTCCGGCCGAATCGCGCCCGGCGTCAGCGCGGCGCACCGGACCCCCAAGCCAGGCACGGCCGGCAGACGCAGCGCCACGCGCACCCATTCCACTTCGTCCTGGTCCGGGTAATGTCGGGCCGCGTCGAGCCGCTCTTGCCCCGGCCGCCGGTCGAGCAGCTGCAGCGCGATCGGTCGAGCGTCCGGCCCCGCAAGCCCGAACGGCCGGTACCCCTGCCCCTGGCGCGACACCCCTCCGGACGGCGGCCCCACCAGCACGTCGCGCCGAAACAGGGTGACATCGACCACGACCACACCACCTCGCGGCCGCGCCGCGGGGTTCCACAGCACGAGCGCCGGCGCCGCGTCGCCGGCGCGCTCCCGCGCCGCGTCCGGGTCGTGGTGCACCAGGTCGAGCACGGCCCCGCGCACGACGTCCCGCGCCAGCGCCTCGACGTTGGTGAGCCGCCCGTCGACTGCGCGCGCTACGTCGTCGATCGTGCACCCCGCGATCGCATCGTGGAACTGGCAGCGGGCGAGCGTGCGCCACGCCAGCTCGAGCAAGGGACGCCGGTCGCGACCTCCCGCGCGGCGCGCGAGCGCCGCCAGTGGCTCGGCGAGCCGCTCGAGGGACAACTCAGCCGCCGTGGCGCGCCGCTTGAGCGGCGCCCGGGTGGCGTGCACGCCTTGCAGCGTCCAGGCGTAGCGGTAGGACCAGCGCAGCTCCCCGTCGAGCGGCGCCGGTTTCGCGCCTTCCCCAGCGAGCTGGAGGAACTCATCGAGCCGCGACACTCGAAACGCGCTGCGCGGCTCGAGCTCAGCCAGCAGCTCGCGCAGGCGGGACACGGCGGGGTGAGCGGCATGATGGTCGGCGCCGATGAGCACGGCGACGTGCTTCCCGGCGGCGCGCTCCACGAGCGCCGTCCGGACACCCGTCCACACCGCGCCCAGGCCGTCGGCATCCGCGGGCAGCGCAGCCCCGAGCTCGTAGCCCCGGGGCGGGAGGTGCCATAACAGCACGTCCCGGCCCTCGGGGCCGCGCCAGCGGTACAGGTCGCGCTCCTGGCCGGGCTCGCCGCCCAGCCCCCGCCACACGACGCCAAAGCGGATGCCGAACTCACGCGCCAGCGTCGGCCATGCCGCCGGATGGCCGAAGGCGTCAGGCGAATACAGGACGTCGAGTCGCCCGCCGAGCTGCTCGGCGTCCGCCGCGCCGAGCAGCAGATTACGCACCAGCGCTTCCCCCGAGGGGATCAGCTCGTCGGCGAGAACGTACCAGGGCCCGACCTGCAGGCGCCCCGTCTTCACCAGGGTCTTGAGCTCGGGTTCGCGGTCCGGGCGGGCGCGCAGGTAATCGGCCACCAGCACCGTCTGGCCGTCGAGCAGGAAGCTGCGGTATCCGGGGTCGGCCGTCAGCCGCTCGAGCACGTCGTCCAGCGCGGGCACGAGGCGCGCCTGAAACGCGGCGCGCGGCAAGTACCACTCGCGATCCCAGTGAGTGTGCGGGATGAGATGGAAGATGAGCCCGCTCATTGGCGCTGAAGGCTAAGGGGCTGACGCGGCTCCCGCGAGCGGCGATATTCCTGCCCATGCTGAAACGCGCCTTGCTCGCCCTGCTCGCCGTCCCCGCCATCGCGGGCCTCACTCTCGTCGCCGTCCGGCTCACCCCCGGCCCCCAACGGGACGGGACTACCCTGCTCCCCTCCGGCTGGCGAATTCACCCGGCGGGTCGGCAGGTCGACGTCGGCACTTTGCCGCTGAACGTCGTGACGCTCTCCGACGGCTCGGTGCTGGTGACGAATAACGGCTACGGTGAGAACGGCCTCATGCGCATCGACCCGCTCGCCGGCAGCGTGGTGTGGCGGCTGCCGCTCAAGGCGGCATGGCTCGGGCTCGCCCGCTCCGGCCGTGACTGGCGGGACACCGTGTGGGCGAGCGGCGGCGGGACCAACCGCGTGTACCGGCTGGCCTGGCAGGGCGGCGCACGGTGGAGCGCCGACACCGTCACGCTCGCCGACTCGAGCGCGCGGCTGTTCGCCGCGGGGCTCACGCTCGTCCCCACGCGAGGGCTCGTGGCGGTCGTCGGAAACCTGAGCGACTCGGTGTACCTGATCGACGCCGCCACGCTGGCGCGCCGCGGCGCGGTCGCCGTCGGCCACCGGCCCTACACGGTCGTCGCCGATGTCGCGCACCTGTACGTCAGCGATTGGGGCGACTCGACGGTCTCCGTCGTCGACCTGTCCGCTACTCCGCCGACCCGTCGGTCCATGTTCGTGGGCCCGCATCCTTCCGCGCTAGCGCTGCGCGGCGGGGAGCTGTTCGTGGCCCTCGCGGGCGCGAACGGCATCGTGCGCGTCGATCTAGCGCGGGGAGCTGTGGTGGAGCAGCTCACCGTCGCACTCGATCCCCACGCGCCGACCGGCAGCGATCCCAACGCGCTCGCTCTGTCGCCCGATGGGAAGACCCTGTACGTAGCGATGGCGGGCAACAACGCCGTCGCCGTGGTGCGCCTCGAGACGACGCGCATGCGCGTCGCCGGACTCGTGCCGGTGGGCTGGTATCCCACCGCCGTCGCCGTGTCACCCGACGGGCGGGCGCTGTACGTCGCGAACGGCAAGGGCGCCGGGTCGGGGGCGAATCCCGACGGCAAGTACATCGGCAACGTGATCGCCGGGTCGGTCTCGATCGTGCCCGCGCCCGATGGCACCACGCTCGTCCGTTATACCCGTGAAGTGTACGCGCTCAGCCCGTACTCGAACGCCCGCCTGCGCGGCGTTGCGCCCGACCGCCTGACCGCTCGCCCGCCGGTCCGCCATGTGGTCTACATCATCCGGGAGAACCGCACCTACGATCAGGTGCTGGGTGACCTGCCGCAGGGAAACGGCGACCCGCACCTCGCCATCTTCAACGACTCCATCACGCCGAACGCGCACGCCATCGCCCGGCGCTTTGTGCTGTTCGACAACTTTTACGTCGACGGCGAGGTCTCGGCCGACGGCCACGATTGGAGCGACCGCGCATTCGCGGGCGACTACAATGAGAAAACGTGGCCGCACATCTACTCCAACCGCCGCAAGTGGGACCTGACGAACGGTGAAGATCTGGCGACTCCACGCGATGCCTATCTGTGGGATGCCGCCAAACGCAAGGGGCTCTGGGTCGTCAACTTCGGCGAGCTCACGGAGTCCGACGACGAAGATTGGAGCGCGACCCGCCGGGCGCGAACCAACATCCCGGGGCTCAAGGACATCACCGTTCCCGAGTACCCCGGGTTCGTGCTCGGCATTGCCGACACGACCCGCGCACGATTGTTCGCCGATTCCGTCGCGAGCTGGGATCGCCAGGGCCGGTTCCCCGACCTCGTCTTCCTCTGGTTGCCACGGGACCACACCCTCGGTCGCCAGGCAAGCCGGCCGACGCCACGCTCCATGGTCGCCGAGAACGACCTGGCGCTGGGACAAGTCGTCGAGCGCCTGTCGCAGTCGCCGTCCTGGTCCTCGCTCGCCGTCTTCGCGCTCGAAGACGACGCGCAAAACGGCCCCGATCATGTCGACGCGCACCGCTCGGTGCTGCTCCTCGCGTCGCCCTACGCCAAGAGCGGCGGCGTGGACAGCACACTGTACACGACGAGCTCGGTGGTGCGCTCGATCGGGTTGATCCTCGGGTTGCCGCCGCTCAGCCAATACGATGCGGCCGCCACGCCGTTGTGGAACGCGTTTGCGGACCGCCCTGACACGACGCCGTTCACTCACCTCGCCAACGCGTGGCCGCTCGACCAGCTCAACCCACGCGCGTTTCGGTCGCGCATTCCGGCGCGCGATCTGGCGGAAGCCGATGCTGCCGACGAAGCGCTCTTGAACTGGGAGATCTGGACGAGTGTGCGCCCGGGCTCGTCACCGCCGCCGACCCGGCGGTCGCTCGTCGCGAACCGCTGACGTCCTGGCGGTGACACGCGGGCAAAACCCTTAAAGACGCTTCAGCAGCCCGCGAAGTAACGCGGCGCGCGCGCGCATCCGGAGCGCGATGCAGCAGCGCCACAACACTAGCCACAGCGCCGAACGCCGCTCGGTCCGTCGCTCACGTGCTCCACCCCGTCGACTGCGTCAGCGCCGCACGCCCTTCGCATTGCGCGACAATCCGTTGACGCCTCGCGGCCGCACGCTGTGCAGTCTGTGCAGTGATGCGCGTCACGTCCGCACCGCCTGGCATATGCCTTGCCACCTAACGCCCTGATTACATCGCTCGGGTACCACACACTTGCGCCCTCGGTCGACGCGGGTCATCCACCCGGCCGGCCGGCCGACCAACCAGTGAGACAGGGACCTTGGGCCGTATTTCCCGACCGCATCCTCTGCACGCGGGCCCTGGCGTGAGTTCCGCCGGCGCCACCGCGGTGACCGCGTCGCGCCCGCCACGGGCAGACTCCGTCCCGGCGCCCGCCCCGCGACCGCGCGTGGGAGGGAAGTTCCTCTTCGTCGGCACGGAAAAGCTGTACGTGCGCGGCGTGACCTATGGCGCTTTCGCTCCCGACGCGCGCGGCAACGAGTATCACGACCTCGCGACCGTGGAGCGAGACTTTGCCGACATGGCCGCGCACGGCATCAACGCCGTGCGCATTCCCCACACGATGCCGCCCCGCCCGCTGCTCGACGTCGCGGCGCGTCACGGCCTGCGCGTCATGGTCGGACTCAGCGCCGAACAGTACATCGGGTACATCATCGACCGCCGCGGCGCACCCGACGTCGAGGCGGTGATTCGCGACAAGGTACGCAGCTGTGCCGGGCATCCGGCGCTGCTGTGCTACGCGCTGGGCAACGAGATCCCGGCGCCGATGGCGCGCTGGCTCGGCCGCCGCCGCGTGCAACGCTACCTCGAGCGACTGTATCGCGTGATCAAACACGAGGACCCGGGCGGGCTCGTCACCTACGTCAACTATCCGACGACCGAGTACCTCGAGCTGCCGTTCCTCGACTTCGTCTGCTTCAACGTGTACCTCGAATCCCAGGACCGGTTCGAGGCGTACTTGGCGCGCCTCCAGAACATCGCCGGTGACCGGCCGCTCGTCATGAGCGAGCTGGGCCTCGACGCGGTGCGCAACGGCGAAGCCGCCCAGGCGCGGTCGCTCGACTGGCAGGTGCGCACGGCGTTCGCGGGCGGGTGCGCCGGCGTGTTCGTATTCTCCTGGACCGACGAGTGGTATCGGCACGGCCATGACGTCGCGGACTGGGGGTTCGGCCTCACGCGCGTCGATCGGTCGCCGAAACCCGCGCTGGACACGGTGCGGGAAGCGTTCGCCGAGGTGCCGTATTCGACCAGCGTTCCCTGGCCCCGCATCTCGGTCGTGGTGAGCACGTACAACGGCTCGCGCACGATCCGCGCCTGCCTGGAAGGGCTGCAGCGCCTCGCGTACCCGGATTACGAAGTGATCGTGGTGGACGATGGATCCAGGGACGCTACGGGTGCGATCGCGCGCGAGTACGGCGTGCGGCTGATCCAAACCGCCAATCGCGGCCTGGCGAATGCGCGCAACACGGGTCTGCAGGCAGCGAGCGGTGAGATCGTCGCCTATATCGATGACGACGCGCATCCCGACCAGCATTGGCTCACCTACCTCGCCGCCACGTTCCTGAGCACGTCGCACGCCGGCGTGGGCGGACCGAACATCGCACCACCCGGTGACGGACCGATCGCCGAATGCGTCGCCCGCGCGCCCGGCGGACCCATGCACGTCCTCATCACCGACCGCGAGGCCGAGCACATCCCCGGGTGCAACATGGCGTTCCGGAAGTCCTGTCTCGAGGCGATCGGTGGCTTCGATCCGCAGTTCCACACCGCCGGGGACGACGTGGACGTCTGCTGGCGTCTGCAGGAGCAGGGGTGGACCCTCGGCTTTCATCCGGCCGCGATGGTCTGGCACCACCGCCGCAACTCGGTGCGCACCTACTGGCGGCAGCAGATCGGCTACGGCCGCGCCGAGGCGATGCTCGAGCGCAAGTGGCCCGAGAAGTACAACGGGCCGGGCCACGTGCGCTGGGCGGGCCGTATCTACGGCAGCGGGCTGACGCACGCCCTCGGATGGCGCCGTCCGCGCGTGTACCACGGCGTGTGGGGCGGCGCGCCGTTTCAGTCGCTGTACGCGCCCGCGCCCAGCCTGCTCGGCTCGCTCCCGCAGATGCCGGAGTGGCACCTGATGACGGCGACCCTGGCGGGAATCGCCGCCTTGAGCGTGGCCTGGAAGCCGTTCCGGCTCGCGCAGCCACTGCTGTTGTGTGCCGTCGCTCCGCCCATCGCGCAGGCCTGGCTGAGCGCGGTTCGCGCCCGCTTCGCGGACGGGCCGGCGCGTTGGTCGGCCCGGCTGCGGCGTCGGCTCCTGACCGCCGCGCTGCACTTGATGCAGCCCCTCGCCCGCCTGCGCGGGCGGCTCAACGAAGGCCTAACGCCGTGGCGACGCCGCGGCACGCCACGGCCGGCGCCGCTCTGGCCGGTCACCGCGTCCATCTGGAGCGAGCAGTGGCAGGAGCAGGAGCAACGGCTCCACGCCATGGAAGCGGGCCTGCGAGCGGACGGCGCGAGCGTGCTGCGCGGCGGGCGACACGCACGCTGGGATCTCGAGGTCCGGGGCGGGTTCTTCGCCGCCGCCCGCTTGCTGATGGGCGTCGAAGCGCATGCCGGCGGGAAGCAGCTCATTCGCCTGCGGTGGTGGCCGGACGTGCCCGCGCGGGGCCCGCTCCTGACGCTCTTCTTCGCTGGGCTCGGGCTCGGTGCGGCGCGCGACCGCGCCTGGGTCGCCGCCGCAGTCCTCGGACTCGGCGCCCTGCTGTTCGCCTGGCGCACCCTGGAGCAATGCGCCGCTGCGATGACCACGATCCGCGAGGCCGTCGCGCAGCTGCGGCGCGGCGCCGCCGGATGAGCGACCTCGCGCTGTATCGCCGATTGCACCGCCAGGCACGACCGTACTGGCTCCACCTGGCGGGCCTGTTCGGGATCGGGCTGCTCGCGAGCCCCATCGCGCTCCTCAACCCGGTGCCCCTCAAGCTCGTGGTTGACTCGGTGCTCGGCGACCGGCCGTTGCCCCGGTTCCTGCAGGCGATCCTGCCGGCCACGGTCGGGCGGACCGCCCCGGCCATGCTCGCGGTTGCCGTCGGGCTGCTGCTCGCCGTCACGGCCCTCGGCCAGCTCCACAGCCTTACGACCGCGCTGCTCCGCACCTACGTAGGCGAGCGGCTGATGCTCGATCTGCGCTCTCAGCTGGTTCAACAGGTCCAGCGTCTGTCGCTCTCCTATCACGACTCGCGCGGCACAGCGGATTCCATTTACCGCATCCAGCACGACGCTCCGGCGATCCAGAACATCCTCGTCGAGGGAGCTATTCCGTTCGTATCCGCCGCCATCACGGTCGTCACGATGTGCGTCGTGACGGCGCAACTCGATCGGCAGCTCGCGCTGGTGGCCTTGACGATCTGCCCGCCGCTGTTCTTCCTGTCCCGCGTGTACCGCCCGCGGATGCGACGCCAATCTCGGCGCGTGAAGAAGCTCGAGAGCACCGCTCTCGCCGTTGTGCAGGAGGCGCTCGGGGCGCTGCGCGTGGTGAAAGCGTTCGGCCAGGAGGCGCACGAGACCGCCCGCTTCGTGCACCGCTCGCGGGAGGGGATGACCGAGCGGCTGCGCATGGCACTCCTCGAGGGAGGCTACGGTCTGCTCATCGGGCTCGTCACGGCGCTCGGGGTGGCGGCCGTGCTGCTCATCGGGGTCGGCCACGTCCGGGCGGGGGTCATCACGCTGGGGCAGCTGCTGCTGGTGCTGGGCTATCTGGGCCAGCTGTACGAGCCCCTGAAAACGATCAGTCGCAAGGCGACCGCGCTCCAAGGATACCTGGCGAGCGCCGAGCGGGCGTTTGCGCTTCTGGACGAGCAGCCCGACGTGCCGGAGCGGCCGCATGCCCGACCGGTGACGCGCGCGACGGGCGCCGTGGAGTTCCGCGGCGTCTCGTTCGCGTACGGGCCGGACCGCCCGGTCCTGCACGATATCTCTTTCAAGATCGAGCCGGGAACGCGGCTCGGAGTGGTCGGGGCGACCGGGGCCGGCAAGACCACGCTGATCAGCCTGCTCACGCGCTTTTACGACCCGACCGCGGGGCAAATCCTGCTGGACGGCGTCGACTTGCGCGATTACAAGCTCGACGACCTGCGCCGCCAGTTCGCGGTGGTGCTTCAGGACACGGTGCTCTTTTCGGCCAGCATCGCCGAGAACATCGCGTACGCCGCGCCGGGGGCGAGCCGGGAGCAGATCGTCGCTGCCGCGCACGCCGCCAACGCGCACGAGTTCATCGTACGCCTGCCGCGGGGTTATGACACGCAGGTCGGCGAGCGCGGCGCGCAGCTCTCGGGGGGCCAGCGACAGCGCATCGCACTCGCCCGCGCCTTCCTGAAGGACAGTCCGGTGGTGATCCTCGACGAGCCCACGAGCGCCGTCGACGCCGAAACGGAAGCGAGGATTCTCGGGGCGATGCGGCACTTGATGCGCGGCCGCACCGTGCTCGTGATCTCCCATCGGCCCAGCACACTGGAGCGTTGTGCGGGGCTCCTCGTGCTCGACAGTGGCCGCGTCGTCAGCGATACCACTCCATCGGTCCCGAGCGCGCAGCCGCCGGTCGCGCAGTCAGCCGCTGGCGAGCGGCGGTCGAATCTCAAGACCCACCCGGCCGTTCGCGCCTGGTGCGAGTTGTATCCGCACGCCGAGCCGGTGTCGATCACGCCTCTGCGGGTCCGTAAGCGGAAGAGCAATGTGTACCGGCTCGAGGGCGTGGGCCAAGCCGGATCGGCCGTGATAGCGAAGCGGTGTCGGACAGCGGTCGCTCAGGTCGAGCGCACGGTCTACGAGGACATCCTTGCCGGCCTCCCGGTCGCGTCGCTCCGCTACTACGGATTCGTTGACGAACCGGACGCGGCCTTCGGCTGGCTCTTCATGGAAGAAGCCGGCGGGGCCGACTACTCGAATTTGCTCCCCGAGCACCGCGCGCGGGCCGGCCGCTGGTTGGGATTGCTCCATGCCGCCGCTGCCGGTGTTGGCGCCCGGGGCCGGCTCCCCGACGGCGGGCCCGCCCGCCATCTGCAGCGGCTGCGAGCCGTTCGCGAAACGATGCGACGGCACGTCGACAATCCCGTGCTGTTGCCGGAAGATGTCGGCTTCATCGAAGGGCTCACGGCCCGGCTCGACGATCTCGCCGCGCATTGGAACCGCCTGGAGGAGATCTGTCACGGCGTGCAGCCGACGCTGGTGCACGGCGATTTCAACGGCAGGAACATTCGCCTCCGCACCATCCACGGGGACGCCACCCTCGCCGTCTTCGACTGGGAGGAAGCTGGTTGGGGCGTGCCTGCAGTCGACCTGGCGCAGCAGCTGACCGTGCAGTCGGGGCAGTTGTCTGCGAACCCCGACGTTTCGAGCTACTGGTCCGCTGGGCGGGAAGGCTGGCCGGACCTGAGTAGCGAGGCGTGCTGGCGGCTGGCGTATTGCGGAACGGTCTTCCGCACACTGTCCGCCATGTCTTGGATAGCGGATGACCTGGCGAACGACTGGGCGCATGCGTCTCTCCGCGACACGCGGCTGTACGCGGCCGAGCTGGAGGCCGCCCTGCAGCGACTCGATTGGGTGGGCCGCCCGTCGCCGCCGCAGCGCGAGGTGGCCGCGACATGAAGCGACTGCGCATTGGCTTCCTCGTGTCGTCGCGCTTTGCGCAGACCACGGGCCTTGTGACGGCGGTGATGCAAGCGCTCTCGGACGCCGGCGCAGTGGTCGACGTCATCCATCCTACGCAAGGAGCGCTCGATCTCTCGGTCGTGCGGGTCGAGCACGATCTCTACGTCCTGAAAAAGACGAGCCGCCTAGCCTTGAGCATCGCCGGAGCGCTGCACGCCCAGGGAGCCGCCATCGTGAATCCCTATCCGGTGACCGTGGCACTCCGCGACAAGATCGTCACGAGCAGGATCCTGCAAATGGCCGGAGTGCCCACCCCCGCCACGTACGTCGCGGCGCGCCCCGAGCGGCTGACGCCCCTGCTCGCTCAGGGACCACTCGTCCTCAAGCCGTATCACGGCTCGGATGGGATCGGTGTGCGAGTCGTCCGCACCGTCGCCGAACTGGAGGCCGTGCGGGCCGGCAGAGACCCGATCCTCGCGCAGCGCTATCACGCGCCCCAGGGCCGCGACCGGAAGATCTACGTGGTAGGTGGACGCCTGTTCGGCGTCAAAAAGGTCTTTCCCATCCGGACCGAGCAGGACCGACGCGGGGAGCCGTTCACACCCCGTCCGGAGCTGTGCGAGATCGCGCGGCGCTGCGGCCGGGCCTTCGGCATCGACCTCTACAGCGTCGACATCATCGAGAGCGAAGGGAAGCCGTACGTCGTGGATATGTGCAGCATCCCGGGGTGCGGCGGCGTCCCGGACGCGTCGCAGCTGCTCGCCTCGTACCTGCTGACGGCGGCGGAGCGCGCCGCCCGGGGACAGCGGCTGTCGATGGCCGGAGCCCAAGCATGATCGCGCATCGCGTGAGCGAGACCAGCGCGCTGCGCGAACGACTGGCTCGCTCCCTCGACGAGCGGCGGGAGCCTGGGGCGGCCGAGCTGTGCGACGCTCTGGAGCGCCTGCTGGACGGCGCCGATGCATCACCGGACACCATCGGTCTCGAGCGTCTGCAAAAGGGTGTCTACAGGCTCCGAGTCGGCGGTGGATCCGACCGCACGCTCGTGCTCAAACGCCACACCCCCGCTATCGCGCACACCGACCGCCTCGTCGCGGAGCGCTGGCTGCCGGCACTCGGTCTCGGCGAGCGCTGCCCTCGGCTCCTGGCGGCTGCGGCGCAGCGAGAAGGGCGCTGGGTGTGGCACGTGTACGAGGACCTCCGTTCCGAGACGCTCGCTGATCGGTGCGAGCGCCCTCGTCTGGAGGCGGCGGTCGATCTCATCGCCCAGCTCCACACACGAGGCGCGGGCCACCCCCTCTTGCCCGAGGTCCGCTGGCTCGCCCGCGATCATGGCGGGCGATCGCTGATCACGAACCTCCGCGACGGCATTGGCGCGCTCGAGGCGCTCGCGACCGTTCGCACGCCGGAGTTTGCCCAGGCCCGTAGCCATCTGCTCGAGCGACTGTACCGGCTGCTCGAAGAGGCGCCCGATCGTATCCGCCTCATGGACGAGGCTGGAGGGCCCGATACGCTGCTGCACGGCGATCTCGGGCCGAAGAACATCTTCGTCGCCCTGGCCAGCGACGGCCCGTGCGCCCGGCTCGTCGATTGGGATCACGTCGGCGTAGGCCCGGCGGGCTACGACGTCTCGACGCTCCTCTATCAGTCGTCGCCCGAGGAGCGACCTTGGATACTGCGTCGCTATCGCGAGGCCGTCGAACGCGCCGGGTACCGGTTGGCACCCGACGACGAACTCAATCGTCTGTTCCACACGGCCGAGACCGCCCGCGGCGTCAACTGCGTCATCTGGCCCGCCATGGCTCTGTTGAACGATGGCGCCGAGTGGGGTCGAAGCGGACTCGTGGACATCGAGGCCTGGTTCGAGACGCTCCGCCCGCCGCTCTCCGACGGCGTCGCGTGAGCCTCACGGTGTGTCTCGCCCCGGCGAACACCATCGGCTACCCCCAGGGAGGCGGGCACCTCTGGGTGTACCTGAACTGGGCCCTGGCCCTGCGCGCCATCGGATGTCGGGTGATCTGGCTGGAAGGCGTGGACGACGCTGAGGGCGACGACTCGCGCGCGCGCCGCCGTCGCTGGCGCGGCCGCGACGTGCGCGAGTGCGTCGCCACCTTGAAGGCGCACCTCGGACGCTATGGCTTCGCCGAGGCGCTGGCGCTCTACTCGGTCACCGGCGACCCTCTTCCTGACGACCTAGCGGCCGCCGGCCTGGACTTGGACGCGGCGGCCGATGGCGATCTGCTCCTGAACCTGTCGCACGCGTTGCCCGAGTCGGTGGTGCGACGGTTTCGCCGCTCCGCCTTCGTCGACACTGACCCCGGCCTGTTCCAGGTCTGGATGACCACGGGCGACATCTGCGTGGCTCCCCACGACGTCTACTTCACGATCGGCGAGACGGTGGGCACGCCGGCGGCGCGCTTCCCCGACTGCGGGCTCCGCTGGCACTACACGCCGCCGCCCGTGTTCCTCGCCGAATGGCCGGTCGTGCGTGCCGATCCCACGGTGCCTTTCACGACCATCACACACTGGTGGGGCGGGACGTTCGAGTTCGCGGGCACGACCTTCTCCAACGAGAAGCGGATTGCCTACCTCGAGTACGCCGACCTCCCGTCCCGTACGCCGGCACGGCTCGAGCTGGCGGTGTGCCTGGGTCAGCACTATGCCGAATGGCGCGAGCGCCTCGGCGCCCTGGGTTGGGGCGTGCGTGAGGCATGGGAGGTCAGCGCCACGCCGGAGCAGTATCGCGCCTACATCCAGGCGTCGCGGGGCGAATTCAGCTGCGTGAAGCCCTACTGTGTCCAGTTCGTGAACAGCTGGACCAGTGACCGCACGATCTGCTACCTGGCCAGCGGGAAACCGGCGGTGGTGCAGCACACCGGGCCCAGCCGGCTGCCCGACGCCGCGGGCTTGTTCCGGTTCCGATCGATGGACGATGCGGTGCGCGCGCTGGCGGCGATCGAGGCCGATTATGAGCGACACTGTCGCCTCGCGCGCAGCCTCGCCGAGGAGCACTTCGACGGTTGCCGGGTGGTGACGCGAGTCCTGGAGCGCGCGCTCACATGACGACGCGCGGCGTGGCGGGTGTGCGCGAGCGCCTCGAGCGCTCGCTCGAGCGATGGCAGGAGCCGGGCGCGGCGGAGCTATGCGAGGCCGTGGGAGAATTGCTGGGCGGCGCGTCGCGACCGGGAGAAGGGCTGCAGCTCGAACGACTCAAGCCGGCGGTGTACCGCCTGAAGGTCGGGAGCACCCCCGGCCGAGCGCTCATCGCCAAGCGGCACCCGCCGGCCGTCGCGCAAACGGACCGCCTGGTGGTCGAGCGCTGGCTGCCCGCCCTCGACTTGGGCGACGGGTGTCCACAACTGCTTGCGGCGGCGGCGGAACGCGAGGGGAGCTGGGTGTGGCACGTCTACGAGGATTTGGGTGACGGCAATCTCGCCGCCGAGCGCCTGCCGTGGCGCCTTGATGCGGCAGTGGACTTCATGGCGGAGCTGCACCTGCGAGCCGCCGGCCATCCGCTGCTTCCCGAGGCCCGCTGGCGTGCCCGCGACCACGGCGTGCACTTCTTCACGTCGAACGTGCGCGATGCCGTCGTGGCGCTCGAGGCGCTCGCGACACCTCCCCGTGATGTGCCGCAGGAGTTCGCCGGCGCGCGCGAGCGCCTGTTGCAATGCCTGTACGCGCTTCGCGACGATGCGCCACGGCGCGTGCGCCTCCTGGAAGAGGCGGGTGGGCCGGACACGCTGCTGCACGGCGACCTCTGGCCGAAGAACGTGTTCGTGTCCATGACACCCGCCGGCCCGCGCGCCCGGCTCATCGACTGGGACCACGTGGGTGTGGGCCCGGCGAGCTACGACGTCTCCACCTTCCTCTATCAGTCCGCGCCAGAGGAGCGGTGGGCTATTCTGCGACGCTACCGCGAGGCCGTCGAGCGGAAGGGCTGGCGGCTTCCCGACCCCGGCGCACTGAACCTCCTGTTTCACACGGCGGAGTGTGCGCGCTACGCCCATTGCGTCGTCTGGGCGGCGATGGCCCTGCTGCACGACGGCGCCGAGTGGGGCATCGGCGAGCTCATGGATTTCGAGCACTGGTTCCGGGCGCTCCGGCCGCCCCTCGCCGAATGACCGCACCAGCGAAGCTGCTCATCGTCACGGCCGACGATTTCGGCATCAGCCGCGGGGTCAACCGCGGGATCGCGCAGGCGCATCGCGAGGGCATCCTCACGAGCACGAGTCTGATGGTGAACCGGCCCGCGAGCGTGCAGGCGGCCGACGTGGGCCGCGCATGCCCCGCCCTGAACATCGGCCTGCATCTCGAGCTCGATGCCGGCGGGGCGCGGGACGTGCCCACCGAGCTCGACCGGCAGCTGGCTCGCTTCACCGAGCTCGTCGGCGTGCCGCCGACGCACGCGGATTCGCACCACGACGTGCACAAGAACCCGCGCGTCCTGCCCGCCGTGCGGGCGTGGGCGCAGCGCATCGGGGTCCCGGTGCGCGGGTGCTCCCACGTGCGCCATCTCTCGAAGTTCTACGGCCAGTGGGGCGGCGAGACCCATCTCGAGCAAATCAGCGTCGACGGACTGCTCCGGCTGCTGGATGCGGAGCTCGGCCCCGGGGTGACCGAGCTCACCTGCCATGCCGGCTATGTGGACGAGGGACTGACCTCGAGCTACACAGTCGAGCGTGAAGCCGAGCTCCGCACGCTGTGCGACCAGCGCGTGCGCCAGGCACTCGCGGAGCGGGGCATTCGCCTGGTGGGGTTTCGCGACCTGCCGGCGCTCCTGGCTGCTTCCCCGGTCTCGGAGGGCGCCGCGTGATCGCCGTGATCTCGGTCTATAAGGTCGCGAACTTCCCGGACGGCGGGGGCCACTTCTGGGTCTACATGCAGTACGTCCAGGGGCTGCGCCGGCTCGGTTGCGACGTGTATTGGCTGGAGCAGTTCCGCCCCCCGGACGACCCCGCCGCAGAGACCCGTCTGCTCTCGACCTTCTTCGAGCGGCTGCGGCAGTTCGGGCTCGAAGGGAAGGCGCTCCTCTACGCCCGCGATCGTGGACGGGGCGCCGGCCCCGACGCCTTTCGCTTCGTCGGCGGCGACTGGTCCGACGCGGAGCGTGTGCTACGGCAGGTGGACTTGTTGCTGAACTTCCACTACGCGATCGACCCGCGATTGCTCGCCTGCGCCCGGCGCACGGCGCTCGTCGACATCGACCCGGGGCTGCTGCAGTTCTGGATCAGCACGGGTCAGCTCAACGTGCCGGCCCACGACTGCTACCTCACCACTGGCGAAACCGTGGGGACGCCCGCCGCCCGTTTCTCCGACTGCGGCCTGCCGTGGCACCGCATCCGGCCTCCGGTGTGTCTCGACCTCTGGCCCTTCACGTACGATCCCCACGCCGAGGCGTTCACTACCGTCTCGAGCTGGTCGACGACCGATTGGCTCAAGGTCACCGCGAACGGGAAAACGATACTGCGAGAGAACACCAAGCGGGTGGCGTTCCTCGAGTTCGCCGAGCTGCCACGGCGTACGCGCCAGCCCCTCGAGCTCGCGCTGTACACGGACGATCGCGACGCGGCGGACCTGACGCGGCTTACGCGGAACGGCTGGCGGGTGCGGCACTCCAGCGAGGTGGCGGGCAGCCCCGACGCCTACCGCTCTTACATCCAGCGCTCGCGCGGCGAGTTCAGCTGCGCCAAGGCGTCGTGCATGGAGTTCCAGAACGCCTGGGTCAGCGATCGGACGCTGTGCTATCTGGCCAGCGGCAAGCCGGTCGTGGTACAGGACACGGGTCCGAGCTCCTACCTCGTCAACGGGGAAGGCATGTTCCGCTTTTCCTCCGTCGACGAGGCCGCCGCTGCCCTGGACACAATCACTTGCGACTACGAGCGCCACTGCCGCGCGGCCCGGGACTTGGCCGAGACCCATTTCGACTCGAAGCGCGTCCTGGAGGGCGTGCTGAACACCACGCTGATGGCGAGGGAGACCGCATCGTGATCCCGATCATTCCGTTCTTGCTCCTGCAATCACAGTCCGTCGACCCGGCCCGCGTCCCGGACGTAGCGGCAAGCGTCACCGCCGCGCGGGTCGCACCGGCCGCCAGACCCGTGCTCGACGGGCGGCTGGACGACCCCGCCTGGACCCTCGCGACTCCGGTCGGCGGACTGATGCAGCGGGACCCGCAGGAGGGCGCGCCGGCCACGGAGCGGGTGGACGTGCGGATCCTGTACGACGCCGAAGCGCTGTACATCGGGGCCCGCCTGTTCGACTCCTCGCCGCAGGCCATCATCCGCCGGCTGGGACGACGGGACGCCACGACCCACAGCGACGAGTTTCGGGTGCTCTTGGACAGCTACCACGATCGTCGCACCGCCTTCGAGTTCATCGTCAACGCCGCGGGCGTGAAGCGGGACGTTCTGCTGGGAGACGACGGGGGCTATTCGGACGACTCGTGGGACGCCGTGTGGGAGGCCGCGACTACGGTTGATTCGCTCGGCTGGACCGTGGAGATGCGGATTCCGCTCTCCCAGCTCCGGTTCTCGGGCGCGTCGGCGCAGGTGTGGGGAGTGCGCTTCGAGCGCTGGATCCAGCGCAAGAACGAGCTCGACATGCTCCCGCTCGTGCGGAAGACCGAGAGCGGCGTCGCGTCGCGCTTCGCCGATCTCCAGGGGCTGGAAGACCTCCCCGCGCCGAAGCGCGTGGAAGTCTTGCCCTATGTGGTCGGGCGCGGCCACTACGACACGCCGGACTCCCCGAGCGATCCCTTCGACCGTGGGAGCGCGTACCGGGGAGGTGTGGGCGCCGATCTCAAGTACGGCGTGACCTCGAACCTCACCCTCGACGCCACCGTAAACCCCGATTTCGGCCAGGTGGACTTGGACCCCGCGTTCGTCAACCTCACAGCCTTCGAAGTGAAGCTCGAGGAGAAGCGTCCCTTCTTCATCGAAGGCGGCAACATCTTCGGGTTCGCGGGAAACGGCAGCGGGCTCGCCAAGCTGAGCGATCGGCCGCAGTACTTCTACTCGCGGCGCATCGGTCAACCACCGCAGGGGTCGGTTACGGCTGACGGACAGTTCTCCGACGTCCCGACGAACAGTACCATCCTCGGCGCCGCGAAGCTGAGCGGCAAGCGGGCGAGCGGCTGGTCGATCGGAATCCTGGACGCGCTCACGGCACGCGAATGGGCCACCGTGGCGGACACGACGACCAACCTGCGCCATCGCGATGAGGTCGAGCCGGTGACGAACTACTTTGTCGGCCGACTGAAGCGCGACCTGCGCCACGGCAATACCACGCTCGGCCTCGTCGCCACGGCCGTGAATCGTGATCTCGATACGCCCGCGCTCGACATGCTCGGCAAGGCCGCCTACACGGGCGGTGTGGACCTCTTCCACCGCTGGGGCCACCACACCTACACGCTGGCCGCGAGCCTAGGCGGCTCGTACATCCGCGGCGACACCCTCGCCCTCCAGCAGGCGCAACACTCCTCCAGCCGCTATTACCAGCGGCCGGACGCCCGGCGCCTCAGTTACGACCCACACCGCACCTCGCTCGCCGGGGTCACCGGGGACGTGTTTCTCAACCGGGTCGGCGGCCCGTGGAACTGGAGCGTCGCCGGCGAGTTCGTCTCGCCCGGGTTCGAAGTCAACGATCTCGGGTTCCAGGAGCGCGTCGACCGCATCTCCGCGGAGGTCAAGGGACGGCGGCGCTGGAGCCGGCCGGGCAAGGTGTTCCTGCACGCCGTCACCGAGCTGTCGCTCGACCGCAGCTGGAACTACGATGGCGATGCGATTCAGCGGAAACTCGGCCTGTACGCGTTCGGCCAATTCCGCAACTTCTGGATCGGGGAGGTGACCGCGCGTTATTCAGGGGCTGCCATCGATGACCGGCTGACGCGAGGCGGTCCACTGGCGCGCACGCCGCCCTCCTGGTACCTGAGTGCCGACGGCTACACCGACGACCGCAAGAAGGTGAGCGCCTACGCGTTCGCGGCCGTCACCCGCGACACCGCCGGCGGCTGGTCGCTGGACCTGCTCCCGAAGCTCACGTTGCGGCCGAGCTCAGCCGTCTCCCTGAGTCTCGCGCCCGGGTACTTCACAGGTCGCTTCGCGGCCCAATACGTCACGCAGGTGAGCGACCCCACCGCGACCGGGACCCTAGGCGCCCGCTACGTGTTCGCCGAGCTGATCGAACACCAGGTCAGCGCGACGCTGCATGTCAACGCCACGTTTTCGCCCACTCTGAGCTTCCAGCTGTACGCGCAGCCGTTCACGTTCACGGGTGCGTATCGCGGCTTCAAGGAGCTCCAGGCACGCAAGACGTTTGCCTTCAACACCTACGGCCGCGATAACGGATCCACGGTGACCCCCGGTGACCCCGCCGTCTGCGGCGGCGCTGGCCCCGCACAGTGCTCGGGTGTCGATCCGGACGGACCGGGACCCGCCCCCGAATTCGCGCTTTACAACCCCGACTTCCGCACGCGCTCTCTCAGCGTCAAGGCCGTGTGGCGCTGGGAATACCGCCCAGGCTCCACCATCTTTTTCGCGTGGACGCACAGTCGCTCGGGCTACTTTCCCTATGACGCGACCTTCGACGTGGCACGCGACCTCGGGCGTGAGCTGCTCCACGACCGGCCGACCAACGTCCTGCTCGTGAAATTCAACTACTGGCTGAGCCTATAGGGTCGCGAGCGCGCTCACATCCTCTGGACCTGTCAGGTGCACGTGCGCCACGCGCCGCCCGCGCGCCAGCAGCGCCCGGATGTCACCCCGCGCCTGGGCGGTCTTCAACCGCCCGAACGTGATGCCCAGCTCGGGCACGGCCGCGTCCGCCGCATCGTCGGCCGTGAGCACGAGAAACAGACCGGTGTTGGGCCCGCCCTTGTGCAGCTGCCCCGTGGAGTGCAGGTAGCGCGGGCCGAACCCCAGCGTCGTGACGCAGCCCAGCGCCCGCCCCCAGATGGCGCGCAGCTGCTCGAGGCGTGCCGTCACATCGGGGCGCGGCGGCAGATAGGCAAGGATGGCGAGGTAATCACCGGGTCGCGCGGCGCGGCGCAACGCGTCGGGGCTCATGGTCGATAGGGACGCAGCGGGCTGCGCCCCTCCAGGTCCCGCCGCCAGTTCGGCGCGCGCCAGTCGCTTGGCCTCCTCGACGTCGGGCTGATCGAAGGCGTCGATACCGAGGCGGTCACACAGCTCCCACGTCGCGTACTGCCAGCGCACGAATTCGGCGCCCAGGTCGAGCGGGTCGGGCGAGAACTCGGAGCACTCCAGGGCATCGGGCCGGCGTTCGCTGGCGGGGTCGTCGACGATGGGCACCACGCCGCGGCCGTTCTTGCCGGTGCTCTCCGCCACGAGCTGCTCGACCCAGTCCGCGAGCCGCGCGATGCGGGGAGGGGGCCGCAGCACGAGTTTATCGCGCCGCGCCTGCACCGCCGCCGCGAGCCGGGCTCCCAGTGCTTTCGCGCGGTCCGGCTGGACGGCCTGCGCCCGCTCGAGCAGCGTCCGCCCGTCCACGCCGATCAAGGCCGCAGGAACCATCCCGACGACGGTGAGCGCCGCGTAGCGCCCGCCCACATCCACAGGGTGCGGGAACACCGCCCGGATGCCCCGCTCACGCGCCAGAGTCTCGAGCGACGTGCCGGGCTCCGTGATCGCGACGAATTGCTCCGGCCGCGCCCGGGCGGTGAAGTAATGGTAGAACGCGAGGGTCTCGACCGTCGTCCCCGACTTGCTGCTCACGACGAAGACGGCGTCGCCGATTCCCGCCCGCTCGATCGCGAGCACCGCCGCCGGATCGGTGCTGTCGAGGGCGGTGAGAGAAGTCGCCCCGAAGCTCGCCGCCAGCACCTGGGGCGCGAGGCTCGAGCCGCCCATGCCGCACACCACCACGTGCGTGAGCCCGTCGCGTCGCACCGCCGCGGCGAAGCGCGTGAGCTCCTGCCACTGCGCCAGCGAGGCGCGCGGCGCGTCGATCCAACCCAGATGGCTCATCGGGAGGCAAAAACATAACCCGCCCTCGCCCCCCGTGAGGCAGGCGCTTAGGTTAGCCCATGAGGCTGCCCGTGGCTCCCGCGACTGCAACCGCCCGCCTCTGGCTCGCCGCCGTCGCGTCCGCGGCGGTGATCGGCGGCGCCTACCTGCTCGAATCCCACGGTCGCACTTGGGCCGCGGCCGGGCTGGTCGCGGCGGGCGTGGCGGCCGGCGCCGCACGGTTCCTCGCGTCGAGCCGCGCCGATCGCCGCTACGCCAAGGTGCTGGAGCACGAGGTCGCTACCCAGACGCGCTCGCTGGTGGATTCGCTCGCCGCCACGGCCGACGCCGAGCGCCACCTGCGGCTGGTGATGGACGCAGTACCCGACGCGATCGCGGTGCTGGATCGTGACGGCCGCGTGATCGATCTGAACGAATCCGCCAAACGGCTACTGGCCGCGCCGCCCAACGCGGGCGCGGGACGCAGCGTGTTTGCGTCGCTCGAGGCCGATGCCGCGGCGACCGTCCGGGAGCGGCTCGCGGCGGCGTTCCGCGGGGAGGTGCAACGGTTCGAGGTGGCGGGCCGGCGGGAGGACGGGACCAAAGGCTTGAGCGCCATGCTATACGCCCCGGTGCGCGAGCGCGGCGAGGTCACACGGGTCCTCGCCCTCGGCCGGGACATCACCGATCAGAAGCACACGGAGCACCAGCTCCAGCAGGCCGAGAAGCTCAGCGCCATGGGGCAGCTCGTGAGCGGCGTGGCGCACGAGATCAACAACCCGGCGGCGATCATCTCGGGATTCGCGCAGACGCTGCTGCTCGACGTGGTGAAGCCCGAGCAGCGGGAGATGCTGCAGATGATCTACGACGAAGCCACCCGCATCGGACGCATCACGGCGAACCTGCTGGCGTTCGCCCGGGCGGGAGGCTCGCAGCGGACCCTCGTGGACCTGAACGACATCGTGCGTCGCACCTTTGCGCTCCGCTCCTATCACCTCACGACCCTCAACATCGCGGTGACGCTCGAGCTCTCGCCCGCGGAGCCCAAGTTCTGGGCCGATCCCTCCGAGCTGCAGCAGATGCTCCTCAATCTGCTCATCAACGCCGAGCAGGCACTGGTAGCGGTGGAGACGTCGCGGACGATCGTGGTGCGGACGGCGGCCAGCGAGGAGGACGTGCGACTCGAGGTCGCCGACTCGGGGCCGGGCATCGCGCCCGAGATCCGGGCCAAGATCTTCGACCCCTTCTTCACCACCAAGCCGGAGGGCGTCGGCACGGGACTCGGCCTGTCGATCTGTTACGGCATCGCGCGCGAGCACGGCGGCCGCATCTGGGTCGACTCCCTGCCCGGGGGGGGCGCGACGTTCGTCGTGGCCCTGCCCCGCGACCCGCGCCGGGAGGGCCGTGCCGTCCCCGAGCCGCCCGCACCCACGGCCCCCGCCACGGGCCCCGTCACCGTGTTGATCGTCGACGACGAGACGGCGCTGCGCCACGCCCTGCTGCGGTTCCTCGGCCGCCGCGGTATCGAGGGTGAGGGAGTCGCCGACGGCGCCGACGCGTTGCGGGCGCTCGCCGAGCGCGACTTCGACGTCATCATCTCGGACGTCCGCATGCCCGGCATGAGCGGGCGGGAGTTCCTGGAGCGCCTGCGGCGCGAGCGCCCCGCGCTCGTGGCGCGGCTGATCTTCAGCACGGGCGACACGTTCGCACCCGAAACGGCGGCGCTGATCCAGGAATCCGGGCTCCCGACGGTGACGAAGCCGTTCGACTTCGCCGAGCTCGAGCGAGTGATCCGCCAGGTCGCGGGCGAGGCCGAGCGGCGGCGCCCTATGGCTTCGGCGTGAGCAGGATCTCCAGGTCGGAGGCGCCGGCCCCGCTCGTGGGCGCGAGCGTCACGCGCAGCGGCTGCGCCGTCGCATTCAACACGGCGAGCACGTGCGGATCCACCGTCAGGTCGTACAGCCCCGGCTTGACGCCCAGCACGTAAAAGGCACCGTCCGAGAACGTCGCGAAGCTGCGACGCGCGCCGCTGCGCCGATCGGTCAGTACGAGCGTCACACCAGCCACCGCCTCCGGACCTTGCGGCGTCACGCGACGCACCCGCCCCTCCACCACGCCCGCGGGCACGAGGGGGATGTCGAGCGTCCGGAAGCGATTCGGCCCGGGCTCGATGCTCGCCGAGCCGAAAGCCGGCACCAGCAGCGGCGAGTCGATCGAGAGCGAGTCGACCGTCACGAGGACGGGCTCGAAGGGCACCAGATCCCACACCCGGAACCATCCGCTCGAGTCCGAGGACGCGCTGCTGGTGCCCACCAGGACGCGTACGCCGGGCACGACTGGCTCCCCAGCCTCCCAGCGCCCGTCGCCGTTCTCGTCCAGGAACACTCGGCCCGTGAGCCCGGCACGCTGGAGCGAGGGACCGGGTGCATAGGTCAACCGCCCGTCGGAGCGGTTCCACAGCACCGACCCCTGCACGAACTGGGAGGCGCTGGGGCCGCCCGCCGTCGGCGCGCTGACCAAAGTCAGGGTCCGCACGGCGGGGAGATAACTGGAGAGCGAGAGGGTGAACGTCGCGCCGGGCGTGCCCGCGAACTTCCCCACGCCGACCTCGAGCCGCACGCCGGAGGAGAGGGGGCGGGCGGCAAACACCTGAACGGCCTGCGGCCCACCATCGAGCTGCTGCTCGACGTGCGCCCGCATCCACACGGCGCCGAAGAGCGGGCCGAGCGCAGGACGCGGGAGGGCGAACGCGTCGAACCCGACATAAGGATGCGTCGTGGGCACGCCGTCCGCGGCGGCGTCGCGTTGCAGCCGCACGTACGGCGCCAGCCGCACGTCGTGAGCTTGAACGGCGGCGCCCAGCCGCGCGATCGTCGCCACGCCCGTCGCAGTGCGCGAGCCGCCGACGAGCCCGTCGAACGTGAAGAACCCGGAGGCCGGGATCGGCCGCACGAACCCCGTGAGGACCCAGGCCGAGCGCAGCCCGGGCGGGGCCAGCGCGGGCGCTGTGTCCGCCGCGTAGGCCGTGTAGACCGCAGCCCACCGCAGGTTGAGCGAGGGCTCGAACTGCACGCCGGCCGCGGCCGAGGCGCCGGCCACGCCTTCGAGGCTCACCGCCCACGCGTTGCTGGGGCTCAACACGGTGGTCACGTAGGGATGGGTGCGGTTCGGGAGGCCGTCACGCCAGAACTGCTCCACACCCGCACGGACGGTCCAGCGCTCACTGACGCCATAGCGGAAGTCAAGGTTGCCGGTCGCGCGGCACGTCGGCGTCAGGCACTGCCCGGCCGAGAGTCCGTACTCGAACTGGCGCGGGGGTAGCAGCTCGCTCAGCACATGGTACGTACTGTTGAATTGCCGCACCTCGCCCAACGGCCCGTACGCCACGAAGTCCACGGGGTTTTCGCCGTAGCGCACCGGGAGCGCGAAGGCGAAGCGGCCGCGACCGTCGGTCGAGTCCAAGGCGACCATGTCGCCGCTGCGGTACGCCTCGACTGTCCAGCCGGGATCGAGCTGGCCGTCGTAGCGCGTCGCGCCCACGAGCGAGGGGCGCAGATAGGGCGCGTTGGTCACGAGCACGCCCCGCTCGGACCGCACGCGCGGGCCGCTGGTGAAGCCGTCCCCCAACCGCAGCTGCTTCACCCACCGCCCGTCGCGCCACACACCGGTCCACGAGGCCGCGCCCCGTGCGTGACCGTCACCGGTGGGCCCGACGCTCTGGACCCCGAGCTCCAGTGAGCCGCCGAACGCGTCGGCCCCGAGGCCGGCCGAGTAGGCGCCGCCGCCGAGCGGCTGCTCACCCGCCGCGAGGAACGAGTAGTCGAGCACGAGCCCATCCCAGCTCGGCCGCTCGAGCCCGAACGCTCGTTCCGGTTGCAGGCCGCGCGTGCGCTGCAAGAACGCTTCCCGCGCCGTCTCGCGCCGCACCCGCATACCCAGCGGCAGCTTGTCGGCCTCCAGGAACGTGACGCTCAGCTCCGCCCAGTCCACGACGATGCGGGAGTTGAACAGCGCGCCCAGACGGGCCGCGCCGACGTACAGCTCGTTGTCCTTGAAGACGCGATACGCGCGCTCGATGCGCACGCTGCGCCCGCCGAGGCGCATCGTGTCGTCGCGCACGTCGATGATCAAGCCGAGGCCGCCCGGGTTCACGGTCGCTTCGAGCCGGCCGTCGAGCGAGAGGCGGTAGCCGGCCTCGCCCAGCTGCAGCAGGGCGGTCACGGGCACCAGCGCCTCGGTGCCGACGCGATACGCGGAGACGGTGCGACTGGCGAGGCGGCCGATCTGCAGCTCCACCAGCACCGCTTCAGGCTCCGAGTCCGCCGCCGCGCCCGCCGCCCGGAATGCCGCGGGCCCTTGAGCGACGCCGCGTCGGCCGACGCCCGAGAGCGTCACCACCAGCGCCACGGCTCCGACCAAACGTCTCACGGCAGGCGCACCTGAACTGAATCCCGCACGGCCGCCGCCTGGAGCACCACCGCCGGGTCCAGGTCCTCGCGCTCGGTCACGAGCTCGTAGCGCACCCAATACGGGCCGGGAGCGAGGCGGGCCACGGACAGGGCGTACCGGGGCGCCATCACGAAATACACGGCGATCGGGGCGTTGAGCGTGCTCGGCACCTTGCCGGTCGAATCGACCAACGCGACGCGGACCGTGCCGACGTACGCCGCTGTCTCCCGCCGCTCCAGGCGGCTCCACACCTCGACCGAGTCACCGACACGGCGGGCGCGCAGCTGCGACAGCGCGACCCCCGTCGCCACCGGCCCCTTACGATAGGCCAGCCCGATGTTGGTGTTCACGACGAGGTTGAGCTGCACGCGCACCGCCGCCGTTTCCGCCGCGCTGCGGAGCGGGAGCTTGCCGCCGCGCGCCGACACGATCAGCCGTGCCCAATACTCCCCGTCGGGCAGCCCCGCCGGTGGCGTGGCGAGCAACCGCACGGTCTGCCGCTCGAGCGGCGCGATGGTGAGGCGGCGCGGGAAGGCCTGGACCCACGCTGCGGCCGACGGTAATGTCGAGTCGGGACGCTCGACGCTGCGCAGGGCAAAATGGCCGAGCGAGTCGGTCACGGGATAACCGAACGCGGTCGAGATGGTGATTTCGGCCGGGTCCGGGGTGGGATTGTAGAGCGTCACGGTGCCGCTGCGGCGCGCGTGATCGATGTAGACCGCGTGCGGTGCGATCAACACCCCTTGAGCGGCGAGCGGAGCGGCGCTGCCAAGAGCCAAGACGACGAGAATCGAGAGGCGCGACATCAGAAGAACACCACGGTCAAGGTAACCGTGCCCGTATAGGTGCCCGCACGTTGGCTGACGCTCGGGTTGGCTGTGCCGCCCAAGAAGACGGAGGCGCGGTTGCTCGCGAAGGTTGCCAGATAGGGTGTGCGGGGATCGAAGCCCACCTGGCTGGCGATCGACTGCGAGGCAGAGAATCCTCCGTCGTTGCCTCCGAACACGAGCGGCAACGTCGCCCCCGCCGGCCCGGTCATCACCGCCGGGAGCAAGAAGGTGAGGGACGCGGACCCGTTAGGATGGCCCTTCAGGTCAAACTGTGCGCTGTTCGCGGGATCGGTCCGTAAGACGGCTCGGGGTATACCGGGGAACAGGCCGCCAAACGCCAGCGGCCGGACGCCCACGACGCTCGTCTGCTGCGCCGCGAGAGGCAGCGCCGCGCCGAACGCGAGCGAGAGGATCGTCAGAGAAGCACGCATGGGCTCGAGTCCTGGTGCCGCGTGTGACGGCGCCGGCAGAGGGCGTCCATCGCACCCCGGCCGGCGCCGCACAACTCGATTGCCGGAGCTGGTGCCGTTACTGGTAAATCACCGTCAGCTGAACCGTGCCGGTGTAGTTGCCCGGCACCTGGTTCGCAGCGGGGGTCACCGTCCCGATGACGTAGACAAACAGCTGCCCCAACGCACCGCCGCTGAGCGTCGCTGCGGTCGACGAGGCGAACGCCCCGAGGCTCGAGCCCGCGGGATTGTCGATGGTGTTATAAGTGCCGCTCAAGCTTAGCGGCAGCGTGTTGGCGCCCTGGCTGAGGGGCGAAACGACCCATGACATGCTCACCGACGCGCTCGGCTCGCCGGCAATGCTAAAATGGCCAGCAGAGGGACTGGCAAGCGCCATCCCCTGAGCACCCTGGCCGGGGAACACGTTGCCGAAGACCAGCTGCCGGTCCGCTGCAACCGTGATCGGGCGGAACACAGTAGCCGTCACGTTCATGGTCGCGTTGTTCTGGGCCTGCCCCGTGGCGGCGCCAGCAGCCACCAGTGCCAGGGCCAGAACCGCAACTTTCGTAGCTGTATGCATTTGGCTGCTTCTCCTATGGAGGCAAAGTGTTGTGTTGCGTTATCGCCACACCACTCAAAGGCAAGACGTATGCCCACCGCACAGATATTAGACAACTGTCAACTTTCCATACAGAACGACGACCCCGAAGGGAGGCCAATGTAGGAACGGGACGTCGGGGCGCAATGACCGGGAACCGTCAAACAATCAGACACTATGACGGTCCATGACGCGCCTGCGCCAGAGCCACTAAGGCGTTTTATAGCAATATGTTAACTATGATGACTGGTCGGGCATGCGCTCTGCTTTAGAGCGTGGTCGAAAGTCGAACCCTGACCACTGAGGAATCTGACATGTTTCACCGCAGCCGATGCACGATTCTGAAGGCGATCCTGCTCACGGCCCTCATCGGCGGCGCAAGCGTGGCGATGCCCCGACTCGCGAGCAGCCAGGCCCGTGGCAGTTTGCAAGTTACGGCCACGGTCGTGCAGACGCAGGGCAGCGTTGCGGGGCTCCAGGCGGCGCACGAAGCTCTGATCGGGTTCGTTGCGACTGGCCAGTCGGTGCCAAACGATGTCACGACAGTGGCACAGGTGCAGGTCGTGCCAGACGTGCAGACTCCGGGCACGCTCGTGGTCGAGATCGACTACCTCAAGAACTAGTGCAACCCCAGCCGCTGCTTCAACTCGGTCGGCAACAATGGAACGACATGCTTGATAGGGACGGACAGCGCAAACCCCGGCGCCTGCGGTAACCCGGCCCGGTGGATTGCGATCACCGCTCCGTTGGCATTGAAGAGCGGGCTCCCCGATGAGCCGCCGATCGTCATCCCGTCGAACTGAATCACGTCGTCCGTCGCCCGCGAAATGATTCCCGCCGTCATCGAGGTTCGGACCACCGCAGAGCGCAGGTGCGCAAAGCCGGAGCCGGCCGGATAGCCAATCAGCGCCGCAGGCTCGCCCTGGCGCGTCCGGGTGCCGGTCCAATCGAGGGCCGTCAGGTACGGACCCTGGTAGCCCCGCACTCTGAGGACTGCGATATCGCGCTCCTGGGAGGTCGCGATGACGTCGGCCAGCCGGGCCTGTGCCTGGTCCGCCATCGTCACCCAGATCGTGTCGGGCCGCGCGTGTTGCGAGTCCGCGACCACATGCCAGTTGGTGAGCAGGTACCCGTCGGCAGCGATTACGAACCCGGTGCCACTGTAGTAGTCGTGGCCAAAGCTCACGGTGACGAGGCCCACGGCGCCTTGACTCTGCTGTGCGATGGTCGCGAAGTCGCTCGCGCGGATGGCGCGCAGCTTTGCGTCGAGACTTTGGGTCTGCTGCTCGGCCGCCGTGACCGCACGCCGCAGGCTGTCGATCATCGCCGGTGACGGCGCCCGCCGCTCGGCGGCGCTCAGCTCGTCCCGCAACCGCTGCACCTCGGCTTGCGCCGCCAGGCGGCGCTGTTCACCAGCATCAAGCTGCGAAGAGAGCGCGGCTTGCGCGCGCGCCAAGGCGGCACGCAGATCGGCGGTGCTCGCCTCCGCCACTCGGAGCTGAGCCCGCAGGCTCTCCACCAGCGCGGCCGGCGCCGCCGCCGCCCGTGCCGCCACGAGCTCCTGCCGCAGGCGCTCGGTTTCGAGCCTCGCAGAGTCGCCGGCGGTGCGCCGCTCGCGTTCCGTCTCCTGAACCTCGCCGGAGACGAGCCAGTACACGCCGTACACACCGGCCCCGAGCAGCAGCACCAGAAACGCCACCAAAGCCACCAGTCGACGCTTCGCCTGCGCGACGGCCTCGCCGATCATGGCGCGGAGCGTCCTTGGGCCGACGTGCGACCGCCGGGGCGCCGCGGCCAGCTGCGGCGCCGTGCCGAGCCCTTCGACGATGAGGACGGGTCCCCCCTTCCCCAGCATGATCCGATCGCCCAGGCGAACCGGGACGGCGTCGGTAACCGGCTCGTTGTTCACGAAGGTGCCGTTGGTGCTGCCCGCGTCGCGGACTACGAGGCCGCTCGTGGAGCCCACGGTCAGCTCGGCGTGGATGCGCGACACGATCGTGTCGGATGAGCCGACCGGCCGGACTTCGCACTCGCGCCCGCGGCCCAGGCGAATACGGACGCCGCGTGCCTCGTAGCGACGGCCGGTAGAGGCGTCGAGCAGGGTCACGCCGTAGGCACGCGCCTCCGCAGGCGTGTGGCGGTCCCGGGACGGCGCCCCGAGGCCGGGGCGCTCGGGAACCGTCGCGTCGAGCACGTCGGCGACCGCGGCGACGGAGAACCGCGGGCCGGTCTCGCCGAGGCCGATCACGTCCCCGGCCCTGAGCGTCGCCTCGCCCGTCAGGCGCTGTCCGTTCAGGAAGGTGCCGTTCCGGCTCCCCAGATCCTTGAGCTGCCAGCCGGTGGACCCGTGACGCAGCTCGGCGTGCAGCGCCGACACGACGTCGACGTGCGCTCCCCCGCCCGACAGGACGACGGTGCAATCCGGGCTGCGGCCCAGCCGCGCGACATCCCCATGCACCTCGGTCGCGCTATGGGTCCCGAGCTCGATCAGCTTGAGGTACGGCACGGGGCGAGATAGTAGAGAGGCGGCCCGTCCGCGTCAACGCGGGCGGGCCGGCCGTGCGTTGTCAGCCCAGCGGTGCGGGCTGCGCGCTCCGGCGCCGGTCGGGGAGCACGCGGCGTTGGGCCCCCGACCGGCGCACCACGCGGCGCCGCTCGCTTCCGGCGCGCCGATTCACGGCGGCGCGACGCTCGACGTCCACGAGCACGCTGGCGCGCCGGCGCTCCGGCCCAAACCGGCGATCCACGCCGGCCCGGCGGTCGTCGAGCAGGCGGCGGTCCGAGTTGGTGCGGCGGTCGGGGAGTGGCTCGTAGCCCACGGGGTGCTTCCAGCGCGCTTGGGTGAGCCTAACGTATCCGCCGCCTGTCGGTACGGCTAGTGCGTCTCCCGGCGCAGCCGGACGTCCACCTCACTGATGACTTCGTCTGCGCTTCCTTTGCGGATCCAGCCTTCGCGCCTGCCCCGATCGCGTGCCTCCGCCAGGCCGCGCAAGACCACGCGCTCCCGCTCGGGGCTGACGAACACGCGCACGATCTCGTCGTCGCCGCGCCGGCTCCGCGTACACCACTTCGGCACGGGTATATCCGCCGGGGGCGCAGCCCACCAGCGCGAGCACCGGTATCAAGTCGAGACGTCGCATCCTGCCTCCCAGCAGTGCATGTCGACTAGAGACTCTCCCAGCCCCCGATTCGTTACACGCCCCGGGCCTCGGTACCTTATACGGCCTCATGGACCCCCTCGCCCACACGCTCGTCGGTGCCGCGCTCGGGCGCGCCGTGAGCGACCGCCGCATCCCCTGGGCCGGGCTGCTCGGGGCGATCGCCGGGAACGCGCCGGACTGGACCGAGCCGATCGTGACCCCGCCATTCTGGACGCCTCGGTCGGGTCCGGGGTACCTGCTGTACCATCGGGGGATCACGCATTCATTCGCCGGCGCGGCCGTGCTGATCGTCGGGTTGACCGCCGTCGCAGGGTTGCTACTCCGCTGGCTCGCCGCGCGGCGCGGCGCCGCGCCGCCGCCGTGGCGCTGGATCGCGGCGTGCGTCGCCGCCGGCGTGATGAGCCACTTGTACCTCGACTGGCAGGGATCATACGGCGTGCGTCCCTTACTGCCCTGGAACGCCACGTGGTATTACGCCGACTGGGTCGCCATCGTCGACCCGTTCTTCTGGATGCTGCCGCTGATCGCCCTGGCATGGGGCGCGCGGCGTCATTGGGCGCCGGCTCTCGCGTACGGCTTCGCCCTGGCGGGTGTGGAAGCGCTGGTTCTGTGGGGTTGGCGGGCCGCGGTGGTCGCCCTCTGGGTCTGGCTCGTCGGCGTGGCGCTCGGGGGCGCGTGTGTCATCGGCTGGGTGCGACACTGGTTCGGAGTCGCGGGGCGGCGCCGCGCCACGGCGTACGCAATGGGCGCGCTCACAGTGTATGCCGCCGCCAACGGACTTGCCAGCCTCTGGGCCAAAGCGCTGGCGCGGGAGGAAGCGATCCGCCGGTTCGGCCCGACGGCCGAGTGGGCGGCCCTCACCGTGGTGGGACGCCCGTTTCGCTGGCAAGCGATCTGTGCCAGCGCGGATACGGTGGCGGGCCACGATTGGGCGGCCCCGCGCCACCTCGGGCATCCGGCGGTGCGGGCGGCGCTGGCGACGCCGCAGGGCCGTGCGGTCGCACAGTTCGCGCGCTTTCTGGCGGCGGACGTCGACTCGAGCGGCGGCCTGCGTGTGGTGCTGCGCGACGCGCGCTACCACGCCGGCGGGAGACCGGGGTGGGCGGCCGCGGTCGTCCAGCTGCGGTAGTCTGCGCGGCGGCGTCACCGGTTTAGATTCACGCGGCATGACGCTGACGACGCCGCCCGCCGACCTGCTGGACAACCTCGTCCGCGCCCTCGAGCCCATCTTCCGACTGGACGACCTCGTGGCGCTGTCCTCCGAGCGCGCGCTGTATCGCGCGTGGGATCGGCTCTTGAAGCGCCCCATCGCACTGCGCGCCCACCTCGTGCCCGACGGGCCGGGGCGCGCCTGGTTCCTGCGCGAGAACGAAACACTGGCGGCGCTCGACCATCCCGCGATCCGTCACGTGTATGCCGCAGGGGTCGCGGGCGGCTTCGCCTACCGCACGACCAATTGGGTCGATGGGGAGAGCCTGGCCGACGCCCTGCGCCGCGGCCCCCGCCCCATCCCCACGGCGCACGGGCTGGTGCGTGACCTGCTCGGGGCCGTCGAGCACGCGCATGCCCGGGGCGTTATCATGCGCCGCATCGTGCCCACCACGCTGATGCTCGAGATCTCGGGGCGCGCGGTGATCACCGATCTCCGCTACGCAGACTGGTGTCTCGCCCTCGTGCCGGCGGAGGAGCGCGGGGCGGGCGGGGCGTTCGTCGCTCCCGAGGTGCGGGCCGGAGAGGCGGGGGAGCCGGCGAGCGACGTGTACACGGTGGCGGCGATCGTCTACTACGCCCTCACGGGACAGGAGCCCGACCCCGATCCCGCGACGTTCGTCCCGGCGCGGCGCGTACGGCCCGCCGTCCCCGCGGTACTGGACCGCGTGCTGCTGCGCGCCCTCCAGGCCCGGCCGGGGGACCGCTATTTCACGGCGACCGAGATGCTCGAGGATTTCGTGAGCGACGCCGGCGTCTTCCATGAGCCGGCCGCGGCGCCGCAGGTCGCCGAGGCGGGCTTCGAGCGGCGGCTGCGCCGCGCGCTGGGTGACGACTACGAGCTGCTCGAGGAGATCGGCGCGGGCGGCTTCGGGCGGGTGTTCCGCGCGCGCGACTTGGGGCTCGAGCGCGAAGTGGCCATCAAGGTGCTGCACCCCTCGCTCACCGCCGACCTGGGGGTCGTCGAGCGATTCCGACGCGAGGCGCAGCTCGCCGCGAAGCTGCGCCACCCCAACGTGGTGAGCATTTACGACATCATGGGACGTGCCGGCCTGCAGTGGTATACCATGGAGCTCGTCCCGGGCGCGAACCTGGCGCAGCTCGTGCAGCGCCAAGGGCCGCTCACCCTCGAGCGGGCTGTACGACTGCTCGACGAGGCCCTGTCGGCGCTCGAGCAGGCGCATGCCCAGGGGCTGGTCCACCGCGACCTCAAGCCCGAGAACATGCTGATCGAGCCCGACGGCCGGCTGCGCATCACGGACTTCGGACTGGCGCTGGCGCTGCGCGGCGACCGCTTCGGCGGCGCCACCTCGCGCAGCGGGACGCCCCAATTCGCCGCTCCCGAACAGCTGCTGGGCGAGCGGGTGGATCAGCGGACCGACCTGTACTCGCTCGGCGCCGTGGCGTACTTCGCGCTGCTGGGCCGGCCCCCGTTCGAGGGAGCCACGCCGGAGGCGATCCTGGCGCGTCAGACTACCGACGACCTCCCCCCCCTCCACGCTTCGCGGGGCGACGTCCCGCGTGAGTTCGAAGAGGTGCTGCGCCGGGCTATGACGGGCGACCCCGCGGCCCGCTACCCGAGCGCCCAGCAGTTCCGTCAGGCCGTGCGCAAGTCCCAGGGGTTCCTGCGCCGGCTGGTCGTGTTCCTGCGGGGCGACTGACGGCGGTGGTTTGACAAGCCGCGGCTAGCGATACAAGATCCCTTCACGTACCCCGAACAGGAGGACACCTACATGCGCCTCAACGTCGGCATCGCAGCGGCGATCATCGCGGCGGGCTGTGGCGGCTCGAGCTCCAGCAGCTACGGCACCGGCAACAATCCGCCCCCACCCCCACCCCCACCGCCCGCGGCTCCGGTCGAAACTATCAGCATGACCGACTACGCCTTCACCCAATCCACGCTGACGATCAAGGCCGGTACCGTGGTGAAGTGGGTTAACAATGGCAACACCTCCCATACGGCCACGAGCGATGTTGCGGGCACATTCGACAGCGGTGCGCTCGGTCCTCCAACCACGACGACGCCCGGCGGCACGTTTCAAAAGACTTTCACGACGCCTGGCACGTACGCGTATCACTGCACGTTTCACGGCACGCCCGGCAGCGTCCCGGGCACCATGAAGGGTACGATCACGGTGCAGTAACTCAGCGCCACCGGAAGATCTTCAGCGCCACCCCGAAACTGACGGCGCCCCAGCCCGCGACGATCGCGAGCGGGACGCCGAGGCGTATCACGCCAGTCCCGTCGATCATCACGGCGCGGAGCGCATCATTCAGCGCCGTGAGCGGCAGGGCCTTCACCAACGGCTGCATCGCGTCCGGGAAGCGGGCGTAGGAGAAAAACGTCCCCGAGAGAATCCACATCGGCAGCATCACTAGGTTCATCAGTCCCGACACGGCCTCGATGGTGCGCGCCCGACTGGCCACTAGCAGCCCCAGCCCGGCGAACGACAAGGCGCCGAGCACGGTGATGAGCGCGAGCGCGCCGTACGATCCCCGCACGCCCACGCCGAACATCAGCCAGCCGAAGCCGACGAGCGCGGCGATCTCGAGGAAGAGAAACAGCAGCCGTGACAGGATGAACGACAGCAGATAGTGTCCGCGGCGCATCGGCGTCGCCATGAGTCGTTTCAGCAGTTTCTTAGTGCGCGCCTGCACCACCGAGAAGCCGACGCCCCACAGACCGCTTCCCATGAGATTCATGCCGAGCAGCCCCGGAATCAGGAAGTCGATGTAGCGCGCCCCCGGCTCGGTGATCCGTTCGTCTCGCACGGAGGCCGCGTCGGCCCGGCCGCGGGCCCGTTGCAGCGCCGCGTCCGCCTCGAGGCGAGCCAGGCGGCTCTCCGTCCGCGTCGAATCGTACCGATAGACGAGCGGCTCGCCGGGCACGACGAGCAGCGCGATGCGGCCGGTCCGCAGCGCGATCCGTGCCTCGCTCGAATCGAGCACGGCGGCCGCGAGCCCCGAGCCGCGATCGAGCGCGCCCGCGATGGCGCTGTCCCCCGGGGCGCGCAGCACGCCGATCTTCAGCTCACCGGGCCCGCGGTTGCGGAACGCAATCCCGAGCGCGAACGCCAGCACCAGCGGGAAGCCGAACACCCAGAAGATCGCTTCCGGCTCGCGGTAGAACTCCCGCATCCGCGCCAGCGTGAGCTGGACGAGCGGGTGATCAACCATCCCGGAGCTGCCGGCCGGTGAGCGACACGAACACGTCCTCAAGCGTCGCGTGGTGCGTGGCGAGCATCGACAACTCGGCGCCGCGGCGCTCGAGCAGCCCGAGCAGGGCGGGCACGGCCCGGTGCACCGCGGCGACGGTGAGGGCGGTCCGATCCGGCCCTGCGCGCACCGCTTGGACCCCGGGCAGCGCCGCGAGCTCTTCCGGCGTCGGTCCCCGGCCCGCCCCGTCCGCGAGCGCGAACTCGACCACGTGCTGCGCGCCGAGCGACGCGATCAGCTCGCGCGGCGTCCCCAGGGCGATCACCTTGCCGTGGTCCATGATGGCCACGTGGTCACACAGCCGCTCCGCCTCTTCCATGTAATGCGTGGTGAGGAGCACCGTCCCGCCGGCGGCGCGGAACCGCCCGATCACCTCCCACAGCTGGCGGCGCGATTGCGGGTCGAGCCCGGTGGTCGGCTCGTCGAGGAACAAGAGCTCGGGCCGGCTCACCAGCGCGCATGCGACGGCGAGCCGTTGCTTCTGCCCGCCCGACAGCTTCCCGACCCATGCCCCGCGCTTTTCGCCGAGCTCCACCAACCCCAGCACTTCGTCCACGGTATGCGACCGGCGGTAGAAGCTGCGGAACAGCCGCACCGTTTCCTCGACCGTCAGCTTGTCGGCGAGCTGAGTGTCCTGCAGCTGGATGCCGAGGCGCTCGCGCAGCGCGCGATCGCGAGCGGCGCCACCCCAGCGCATCCCGAGCACCGCAACCTCCCCGGCGTCGGGCACCGTGAGCCCTTCGAGGATCTCGATCGTCGTGGTCTTGCCCGCGCCGTTGGGTCCCAGCAGACCGAAGCATTCGCCGGCCTCGACGCTCAAGTCGAGTCCCGCAACCGCCACGACGTCGATGTAGCGCTTGACGAGGCTGGTGCAGCGGATGGCGGCCACGCTCAGTGAGACTGGTCTGGCGCCTGCTTCGGCTCGGGGGTCATCGCCTGCTTCAGCGTCGCGTCGAGCTGCATCCGCAGGCTGGTCAACCCGTCGTTGAGCCCGCGAATCTTCATGAAGATCCCCCCGCCTCGCCCTGCCATGACCGACATCGCACCTGCCACGTCTCCGAGCGTCCCGATATTCGCCGTGAGCGCGCGCTGGCGCATCTGCGACAGCTCGCGGGCGATAGTCTCGCACAGGTTGTCGATGAAGCTCGACTTGGCGGCGCGGTTCCCCTCGAGCTCGGCGACCAGTTTGGCAACGTGCTCGACAGTTCGCTGAAACTGCAGGATCTCGTCGACGCGGCGCTGCTGCTCCGCGGTCAGCTTCGAAGCCATAGACGCCTCACTTCGGTGATGCGATCGCTTCGGTCAGCACGCGCCCATCGAGCGGCTCGGCGGGGGAAAGACCGAGCAGCCGGGCGAGCGTCGGTGCGATATCCACGCTGGCCACGCGCGCCTGATACACCCCGCGACGCAGCGCGCGTCCCCAGAGAATGAGCGGCACGTGTGCGTCGATGTCGCTGGGCTGGCCATGGGCCGCGATCGGGGGAAGGTTGGCATACACCCAGATGCAGTACGGTTTGAGCGTCGCGACGAGCTCCACGCCCGCGTCGAGCGGCACCTGGTGCACCCAACGGCGCACCACCGCGACCGTGGTGTCGTGCTTCGCCAGATCGGCGGGCCGATCGACCCGCGCCACGCCGGGCACCGCCCGCAGCCGCACCGCCACATCCGTTATCACGCTGTCCACGTTCACCCCCTGCGCCGCGAGCTCGCTACGGCCCGGCACGAGCACCATGCCGCTCTCGAACGCGACCCAGGCGCCGCCGCCGGTCCGCTCGTCGAGCCGGGCGTTCACCGCGGCGATCATACTGTCCACGTTGACCCGCTGCGCGTCCCGGTGCCCTTCCGCGCGCGACCGCTCGGGAAACGGCGTGACGCCGTGGTCGGCCGTGAGCACGATCAGGACGCCTCCGGATCCGTAACGTACGAACAGCTGCTGCAGGAACAAGCCGAGAGAGCGGTCGAGCCGCACCACCTGATCGTGGATCTCGCGCGAATCGGGGCCGTAGGCGTGGCCCACGTAGTCGGTGGTGGACAGGCTCACCGAGAGGAGGTCGACCGCGCCACGGCTCCCCAGGCCCAGCGCTCGCACACCCTCGAGCGCGAACGCGAGCGTCAGCGAGTCCATCGACGGAACGGCGAGATACTCGAGCGCGGCGCGCGCGCTGTCGGGCGACAGGCGGTGCGGGAACGTGAAATCCTTGCCGCTGTTCTCGTACGGCTCGCTGTCGGGCTCGGGGTAGGCCCGGGCGGGCAGGAGCAGATTCCAGTTCGCACCGGCGGCCTTGAAAGGAATGCGCCGGCCGTTGAAGACGCGCACCCACTCGGGGAGCGAGTCGGCGTAATAGCGGCTCGTGGTGAAGTAGCCCCCGGCGTACCAATAGACCTGCTCTTTGGCCCGGCCGAGCGGCAGGATCGCCCCTCGGTCCTTCCCCGAGACCGAGAGGGCGCGGGCTCCGGGCTCGGCCGCCTTAAGCCAGTCGAAGAGCGCGGTCCCGCGGAAGCGGGCTGGCGACGCGCCCAGCCCGGTGACGCCGACGAGCGGCGCCGTCGAGTCCTGCACGCCCGCCGTGTTGCGGACGATCCCGGTGTGCGCGGGCCAGCGCCCCGAGAGGATGGTGGAATGGCCGGGTGCGGTCTCCGTGACCGCGTGATCTTGGTAGGCCTCCGTGAAGACCGCCCCCTGCTTGAGCAGGAGGGCCAACCCGCCGGTGAGCTGCGAGCGGTAGCGATCGAGATAATCGGGCCGCAGTTGGTCGACCGTGATGACGACCACGAGTCGGGGCCTGGGTGCCGGGAGGGAGCCGATTCCCAGCAGAGCGAGGAGCAACACGAGCGGTGCAGTCATGTCGACAAAATAACTCCCCTCAGGTCGCCTCGACGGCGGCAGGAACCGGCTCGCCGCGCGGCACCCGGCTCGCCATCAGCAACGCCAACGCGATGATCACGGCGCAGGCGAAGAATGGAACGCTCGGCCCCAGATGCTGGTAGGCAAGTCCGGCCCAGATCGGCCCCGCGACGCTGGCGACGCCACGCAGCGCCTGCTGGACTCCCATCATCAGACCGAATTCGTGCCGGTCGGCGCGATGGCTCACCAGGGCGGAGTTGGCCGGGAACAGGAGCGCCGTGCCGAGCGGCAGCAGGACCTGAATCAGCAGGAACATGGGGACCGACGGCGCCAGCGGTAACAACGCGTAGCCGAGCGCGTACAGCGTCGCTCCGAGCCGCATCGTCCGCACCTCGCCGAGACGATCGTTCACCGGGCCGACCACGAAGGCGCGCATCAGAACGCCGACCCCGCCGAACACCGTGAAGAACCACCAGATGTTGGTGGGCCCGATGCCGAAGCGCCACGCGAGATAGATGGTGAAGACCGCCGGCGCGGAGTTGTAGGCGAGCATCGCGACAGCGTAGATCCAGATGAGGTGGGCAGCGGGACGACCCGGATGACGGATCACTTCCCACAGCGCGTCCAGCACGGGACGCGGCTCGGGTGCCCGCACCTGATGGCCGCTTTTCGTCGTCACGTGCGGCGAGAAGACGCGCGACTCCGGCAACCACTTCCACGCAAAGACGAGATTCGCGGCACACAGCGCCGCCGCCACGAGCCCTGGCGCCGACTCGCCGGCGCGGGCGGCGAATGATCCCACCACGGGCCCGATCACCACGCCGAGGCTCGTGGCTGCGGACAGCCAGCCCAGCGCCTTGGCCCGGTCTTGCGGCACCATCGTGTCGGCCACGTAGGCCTGCGCGACGCCCGTCGTCCCCCCGCCCAGTCCCTGGACGAAACGCGACACGAAGAGCAGCCACAGCGACCCGGCGAGCCCGAAGATCAAGTACGCGAGGGCCGAGGCGGCGAGTCCCGCGAGCAGCGCCGGCCGCCGGCCGTAGCGGTCGGACACGCGGCCCCAAATGGGGGACGCGACGAGCTGCGCGACCGGGAATGACGCGGTGAGGAAGCCGATCGTCGTCGGGCTGGCGTGGAGATGGAGCGCGTAGAGCGCGAGCAGGGGCAGGACCAGCGTGAGCCCGATCATGTCCACAAACGCCACCGCCATCAGGATCCCCATCCGCGTCATCGTCTGGCTCCCAGCCCGAGGACCACCGCGCTCACGACCATCAGAATCACGCCGAACGCCGCCGCCACGCCGAGCTCCGAGACGCGTAGGCTGGACATGATCTCGATGGAAATCGGACGGTTGTCATAGGTATAGAGGATGATGGACGTGACAAAATCGCCCAACGCGGCCACAAACGCGAGGCTCGCGGCGAATGGAACGGTTGATGGCCTGGTCTCCTCAGCTATCCTCCTCTAATCTTCTTGCCACTTCACATGTCCGACACCCCGCCACTTGACCATGGCTCGCGACTCTTCCGCCGCACGCTGCTTCGCGTGATGGCAGTGCAAGTGGCGACGCTGCTGCTTCTCTGGCTGCTCCAAACCCGCTACACCGGATGATCGCCCGGTCGTGCGCGCGCTAGACTGGGTCATCATCGCCGTCTACCTAGTCTACGTGCTGGTGGACGGCGTGCGGCGAGCCGAGGGCACGCGGGAGATCGAGGGCTACTTCCTGGCCAACCGGAGCCTCCCGTGGTGGGCGGTGGGCCTGTCGGTCATGGCCACGCAGCTCTCCGCCATCACGCTCATCGGCACCACGGGGCAGGGAGCGACCGATGGCATGCGCTTCGTGCAGTTTTACTTCGGCCTCCCGCTGGCCATGGTGATCCTGGGAGTGACGCTGGTCCCGTTCCTCCATGGGGCCAGAGTGTACACCGCGTACGAGTACCTGGAGCGGCGCTTCGACGCGCGCACGAGATCCCTGACCAGCTTCCTCTTTCTGGTAGCGCGCGGGATGTCGTGCGGCACGATCATCGCCGCGCCGGCCGTGGTGTTCTCCGCCATCTTCGGATGGAGTCTGGTGTGGTCGGTGGCCCTGATGGGCGTTCCGACCGTCATCTACACGATGATCGGCGGCGTGCAGGCCGTGACCTGGGTGGACGTAAAGCAGATGGGGCTCATCGTCTTCGCGCTGATCGCGGTGATGGTGACCCTCCTGGTGCAGCTCCCGGTGGCACCCGGCCACGCGCTGGCCCTGGCGGGCGCGGCGGGCCGGCTCCGCGCCTTCGATTTCTCCTTCGACCTGACCAACGATTTCACGTTCTGGTCCGGCCTGATCGGCGGCACGTTCCTCATGTTGTCGTACTTCGGGACCGACCAGAGCCAGGTGCAGCGCTACATCACCGCCAAGTCGGTAGATCAGGCTCGAAGCTCGCTGTTGATGAGCGCTTACTGGAAGATTCCGCTCCAGGCACTGGTGCTGCTCACGGGCGTTCTGGTATTCGTCTTCTTCGTCTTCCAGGCGCCGCCGCTGCTGTTCAACCCCGCGGCAGAGCAAGCCGTTCGTGCGGCGGAGCCCGCAGCGTACGGGATGCTCGATGAGCGGTACCGCACCGCGCTCCAAGCACGCGCGACCGCGGCGCACGCTGTGGCGATGGCGCGCGTGCGGGGAGACCGCGAGGTGTCGGCCGCTTCGTTGGAAGCGTTCCGGGCCCGCGAGGCGGACGTGGGCGCGCTGCGCACGGAGGCGCTGGGGTTGGCCCGCCGCGTGACCGGAACGAGCGCGCAGGACGTGAACTACGTGATGCCGTACTTCGTGCTGCACTTCCTTCCGGTGGGCCTGATCGGAATCTTCGTGGCCGCGGTCCTGGCCGCGGCGATGTCCAGCATCGCCGCCGAGCTGAATTCGCTGGCCACGGTCACCGTAATCGACTTCTATCGGCGCTGGGTGCGGCCCGAAGCGCCAGACGCGCACTACCTCCTGGTGTCGAAGGCCGCGACCGGATTCTGGGGCCTGTTCGCGTGCGTGGTCGCCACGTTCGCCGCGACGCTCGGCTCTCTGATCGTGGTGGTGAACCGCTTCGGGTCGTTCTTCTACGGCTCCATCCTCGGCGTTTTTCTCCTGGCCATGATCCCGCGGGCGCGGGCGACCGGCGCGTTCTTCGGCCTGATCGCCGGGATGGCCGCCGTGGGCGTCGTGAACTTCGGGGCGCCGTCGGTCTCGTGGCTGTGGCACAATGTGATCGGAGCGGTGGCGGTCGTGGCCGTCGGGTTGGTGCTGAGCGGTCGAGCCAACGCGGAAGTCGGAACGCGGAACGCGGAACAGAAGTAAAGACGTCCGTGCCGCGTTCTATTTCTTGCCCAACGCCAGGAGATTGGCAAAGAGCCGATAGGCGCCGGGGACCCCGGCGGGGAGTTGCCGGAAGAAGCTCAACCCGGTGTAGACGTACGTGCCTTTGCCGACGGAGGCCACGAGGAGTCCGCCCTGCAGTGGCGGGCCGCCCGCATCGTGCGTCTCGAGGAGCGGCGTGTACGCGCCGTCCCAGTCGTGCGCGAAGTAGAGTCCCCGCTCCTGCACCCAGCCCTGCCAGTCCTCGGGGACGATTTCGTTGGGCACATGGAAGACGCGACTGGCGGGGTCGAGCGGCGTCACCGGCGCGGTTTCGTCCGTCACGCGGTCGTGCGGGCGGGCGATGGCGAGCCGGTACGGCGCGAAGCCGCCGCTGACGAAGGGATACTGCTGGTACTGCACGATCACGAGACCCCCCGCGCGGGCATAGTCGAGCAGCCGGCCGTTGCTCGCCACGAGCGCGGGGTCGGTCTCGTAGGCGCGGCTGCCGATCACGATCGCGTCGTAGTGCGACAGGTCGCCGCGTGCGAGCGTGTCCGGGCCGAGCAGCTCGATCGGCACCCCCACCGCCTGCAGCGCTTCGGGAACGCGGTCTGAGGCTCCCCGCACGTACCCGACCCGGGCGAGGGCGGGGAGCGCGATCCGCGCCACGCGGATCTCCGCCGCCGATCGATGCACCACGGCGCGCGGCCGGATGTGTGGGTAGTCGATGACCGCGAGCGCGCCCTCGCTCTTGCGACCGGCGGCGACGGCGGCGGCGTGCCACGCCAGCATCCCGGGCCGCGGATTGGGCGGCGGGGCGAGGACAACGGTGAGGCTCTTGGCCTCATCCTCGCGCTGAAACGCCAGCTCCGTGGCCGGTGGACCGGTCCACCCCGCCGGGGGCGTGACGACGACTTGGGCGGTGGCCGGTCCGGTGCTGCGGTTGGTGACGGTGATCGTAAAGTGGCCGGCGCCTCCGGTCGCCGGTCGGCCGTCGACCGGCCACACGACGAGGTCGGGGGTCACCGCGACGTCGAACGGTTGGGTGACGAAGATCGGGCGCCGGACCTCGCCGATCTCCTGGTCGCGATAGCGGTACACCACTTCGCGGCGCAGCGTGATCGGGGCGCCAGCGATCGTGAGCCGGAATGTGACGTCGACCGGAGGTGGCTCGAACGGCAAGCCGCGCCAGGCCGCCGGGACGCCGGTCCAGTCGTACAGCGCGCCGGTAAGCGGCCGGCGCAAGAAATACGGTTGCGAGCGGGGCGCGTCGGCGGCCACGCCGAGCGCGAAGCGACGTGCTGCGACGGTGCCCGGAGCGACCGGGGAGGTCGCGGGGTCGAGGCGTTCGACCGTCCAGCCCGCCGGCGCGCTCACCTCCACGCCGTCCAGCGTGACCGCGGCGTCGCCCCCGTTCGAGACGCTCGTCTCCACCTGCAGCCGCTCACCGGGCGTGACGATGCCGTCGTCCGCGGTGCCGTCGACCGCGACGCCGGCGGCCGCAGCGACGGCCCCCCGCAATATGTCCTGCTGCTCGCCGTCGCCGTCGCCGAGCTCTCGCAGCGCCCGCGCGAGCAGGGGGACGAGGGCGCCCGGGTGGGAGGGGTTGAGCATCGCCCGGGCCGAGTCGATCAGCATCGCGGAGTGGGCCGCGCCGGGGAACAACGTATCGACGCCGGCGAATACACCGCTGCCTCCCCCATCCGACGCCCGCCCCCGGTCCCGCCACTCGACAAACGTCAGCCGCGCGAGGTTCGGCCCGGCCCGCTCGAGCTGCCCCTGGTCCTGCGAGCGGTGCTGGCTCCGGCCGGCCATGGCGATCTGGTGATACGACCGGCCCTCGACCGGGTCGAGCGCGCCTGCGTCGAGGCGCAGCGTGGCGGCCGCGGTGTCGACGTACAGCGAGCGGTACAGCTTCACCGGCCCCCAGCTCGAGTCGCGCAGCATCTCGAACGCCTGGCGCGCCAGCACGCCGGCGACCTGGTGGTGACCGTGCCCGTCGCTCGGCGTACCGGAGAAGACGGAAACGATGATCTGGGGTCGAAACCGCCGCACCACCTCGAGTACGTCGCGGAGCAGCGAGTCGCGGGGCCAGAAGCGCAGGGTTTCGTCGATCGTCTTGGAATAGCCGAAGTCGTACGCGCGCGCGAAGAACTGGCGGGCGCCGTCGATCCGCCGGGCGGCGAGCAGCTCCTCCGAGCGGATGACGCCGAGCTCGGGGCCGAGCTCGGGGCCGATCAGGTTCTGTCCCCCTTCGCCGCGGGTGAGCGACAGATAGGCCACCTGAGCGCCGAGCCCCCGGGCGAAGAAGGCGACCAGATCCGAGTACTCGTCGTCGGGGTGCGCCCCGATCATGAGGATGCGCTTATTGGCGCCGAGCTGCTTCAAGGCGCCGGCCAGCGCCGCGACGCCACCGGTGCCGGGCGGGGTGAACTGTCCCGCGGCCGAACCGGCGGCGCCGATGACCAGGGCGAAGCTAGCCGCGAGGGTGCGCCACACTAGGGCGAAAGATAAACGACGCCACCCTTCATTACGAAGCGCACCCGCTGGAGCTCGGTGATGTCCGTGAGCGGGTCGCCGGACACGGCGACCAGGTCCGCGTACAGCCCGGGCGCGACCGCGCCCAGCTCCGTCTGGCCCAGCAGCTCGGCGGCCAAGGAAGTGCCGGATTTGATGGCCGCGAGCGGGGTCATGCCGTATTGCACGTAGTATTCGAACTCCTTCGCCTGATTCAGCTCGGTCCAGGGGAACCCGCCCACGTCCGTGCCCAGCACGATCTTGACGCCTTTCTTGAGGGCGCGGGCCATCGCCTGGCGCTGATGCTCCACCATCGGGCCCCACGGCCCGCCGCGCGGCCCTGCGACGTAGCGCGACACCGTGACGGTCGGCACCCAGTATACGCCGCGCGCCGCCAGCAGGTCGGCGAGTGAGTCCGTCATACCGTCGCCGTGCTCGATCGTGTTGACGCCGGCGCGCAGCGCGGCGGCGATGCCGTCCGAGCCGATCGCATGCGCCGCGACCTTGCGACCGAGGCGGTGCGCCTCGTTTACGATCGCCTTCGCTTCGTCGTCGGTGAAGTTCACCCAGCTGTGCAGCACGCTGTCGGGCGTGAAGTAGTAACGGCGGTCGGAGTAGTATTTGATCCAGTCGGCGCCGTGGGCCACCTGCTCGCGCACCGCGCGGCGGGCGCCGTCCACCCCGTCCACGGGCTCGACGCCATGGGGCAGCTCGAGCTCCCAGTTCGTCGACACGATCGGATACATCCCGGTCGGGGCCATCGCGCGGGTGGACGCGAAAATGCGCGGGCCCGGAATCTCCCCGTTGGTAATGGCCCGCTTGATGTCCACGTCGGCGTACATCGCGCCTTCGGTCTCCAGGTCGCGCAACGCCGTGAAGCCGTGCTCGAGCGCGAGCCGCGCGTTGCGCGCGCCGAGGATGGCGCGGTAGGCGATCGACTGGTACAGGAGCTGCTGGTCGTACGACTCCGCCGTGGGATCGCCCTGGAGCAGCAGATGGGTGTGGGTATCGATGAAGCCCGGGAGCACGGTGAACTGCGAGAGATCGATCACCCGGGCGGTGCGCGCCTGCCCCTGCACCTGGGCCAGCGGTCCCACGGCTTTGATCCGCTCGCCCTCGACGACGATGCCGACGTTGCTTTGTGCGGCGTCGGAGCGCCCGTCGATGAGTCGCCCCGCCTTGATGAGCACCGGCGCCGGGACAGAGGCGGCGCGGGGCGCTTGCGCCGGGAGCGGCGTGGTGAGCGCGACGGTCACTGCCAGACCCAGCGGCATCCGCATCGGGCATCTCGTGATGGAGGCGAGGCGAATCTCCCCCTAACCCGGGTGCTGTCAAGCCGCTTAAGTTAGGGTGGGAGGCAGCCATGACCACGCTCACCGCGCCACAACGCAACGTCAGCGCCGACGAGGCCCGCGAGGTCGCCGAAGCGGCACGCGAACAACACTGGGTCGCGCCGAGCTTCGTCCGCGACCTGTTCCTCGGGCGCCTCCGCATGGCGTTGATCGACCCGTACCCCGAGCAGGACCCCGAGGAGGTTCGGCGGGCGCAGCCGTTCCTGGAGCAGCTGGAGCGCTTCCTGCGGGACGAGGTCGATTCCGACAAGATCGACCGCGAGGGAGAGATCCCCGATGCGGTAATCGAGGGGCTGCGGGCGCTCGGTGCGTTCGGCATCAAGATCCCGCGCGAGTACGGCGGGCTCGGGCTGTCGCAGCTGTCCTACATGAAAGCGATCGAGCTGGTGTCCTCGGTCGACGGCTCGGTGACGGCGCTGCTCTCCGCGCATCAGTCCATCGGCGTGCCGCAGCCGCTCAAGATGTTCGGCTCCGACGCCCAGAAGAAGAAGTACTTCCCCCGCCTCGCCAAGGGGGCGATCTCGGCGTTCGCGCTCACCGAACCGGGCGTGGGGTCGGACCCGGCTGCGATGGAGACGCTGGCCGTGCCGAGTGAGGACGGGCAGGCGTGGATCTTGAACGGGGAGAAGCTGTGGTGCACCAACGGGACCAAGGCCGAGCTGATGGTGGTGATGGCGCGGACGCCGTCCACGGTGGTGAACGGCAGGGAGAAGCGGCAGATCACCGCGTTCATCGTCGAGGCCGACTGGCCCGGCGTGGCCGTGGTGCACCGCTGCCACTTCATGGGTCTCAAGGCGATCTATAACGGAGTCATGCGCTTCACCAACGTCCGCGTCCCCAAAGAGAACGTCCTGTGGGGTGAGGGCAAAGGGCTGAAGCTCGCGCTCACCACGCTGAACACCGGCCGCCTCACGCTCCCCATCTCGTCGGTAGCGGCGGGCAAGCGCTGCCTCGAGATCTCCCGGGAGTGGGCCAACGAGCGCATCCAATGGGGTCGGGCCATCGGGAAGCACGACGCGATCGCGCAGAAGATCGGGGCCATGGCCGCGAACACGTTCGCGATGGAGGCCGTGGCGGAGCTGTGCGGCGCCATGGCGGACCGCGGCAGCTACGACATTCGGCTCGAGGCAGCGATCGCGAAGCTATACAACTCGGAGGCCGGCTGGCGCATCATCGACGAGACGGTGCAGATCCGCGGCGGCCGCGGCTACGAGACCGCCGACTCGCTGCGGGCGCGGGGCGAGAAACCCGTGGCCGTCGAGCGCATCATGCGCGACTTCCGGATCAATTTGATCTTCGAAGGCTCGAGCGAGATCATGCACCTGTTCATCGCGCGCGAGGCGGTCGACAAGCACCTCCAGATCGCGGGCGACGTCGTGATGCCCGGGAAGCGCCTGGGCGAGCGGCTACGCGGGCTGGGGCGCGCGGCCCTGTTCTACAGCTGGTGGTACCCGTCGCGCTGGCTCGGCTGGGGCTTCTGGCCCAAGTACGCGGCGTTCGGGCCGCTGGCACAGCACGTGCGCTACGTCGAGCGCAACAGCCGGCGGCTAGCGCGCGGCGTGTTCCACGCGATGATGCGGTTCGGGCCCAAGCTGGAATACCGCCAGGCGGTGCTGTTCCGCCTCGTCGACGTGGGGGCCGAGCTGTTCGCGATGGCCGCCACCTGCGCGCGCGCTCAGTGGTTGTTGCGGCGCGACAGCACAACCGGCAAGCGGGCCGTGGAGCTGGCGGATCTGTTCTGTCGCCAGGCGCGCGGACGCATCGAGGCCAAGTTCAAGCGGCTGTGGCGCAACACGGACGTGGAGGCATATCGGGTGGCGCAGGACGTGCTGCGCGGCGAGCACCGGTGGTTGGAAGCGGGGATGGTAGAACTCGAGTAAGGCAACGCCTAAGCGGCTTGATGCGCTATCATGATCGACCGCAGCCGCTCCGGCGTCTCTCCCGTCATGTCGCCGTACGGCGCGGGATGGCCCTTGGGCTCCACTACCACACTCGGGCAGACCAGGTCGTAGCGGCGCGCCCGGATGCGGTCGACGGCCGCCTGGGTCCCGACCGGCGTGGCGATGACGACCTGCTTGGCGCTCAGCTGCTCGGCCGCCTTGGCCGCCGCGAGCACCCGCCACGGATAGATCACCTGGCCGTCCACGATCACCGCGATCTTGCCCGCGAGCGCCTTCAGGGGCCGCTGCGTGCGATACAGGATGAGATCCTGTGACACGCGGGCGCGGGATTCCTCGATCGCGGTCGAGAGCTTGTCGATCAGCGCTCCGCTCGGCTGGAAGTCCGGATCCATTTCGGAGGGCACGGCCTCGGCGATCGCCCCGATGGGCGCGAGGTTCGAGCCGAGCTTGATGAAGGCCGCCACCAGCACGTCGAATTGCGCGCCCATCGCCTTCGCGGCGCTGGCGGCGATCTCCACTCCCTCGGGCGTGACGCCGAGCAGGATGCAGCCGATGTAACCCCGACCTGCGAGCTGCTGGCCGAGCAGCGCACCCGCTGCCGAGCGGGTCGGGTAGAGACTGGCCGGTTTGGGAGACGCGGCATGAGTCATGGCTTCGCCAAGATAAAGCCCTAGTTATCTTTCGCCAGCCAATTCCCAGGATGCCGGGCGTGCCCAAGGACACCCTCACCGTCGTCGACAACCGCACCGCCAAACAGTACGAGATCCCCGTCCAGGACGGCACGATTCGCGCGGTCGACCTGCGACAGATCAAGACATCGGCCGAGGATGCCGGGCTCATGACCTACGATCCGGGATTCCTCAATACCGCCGCGTGTCGGAGCGCCATCAGCTACATCGACGGGGACAAGGGCATCCTGCGGTATCGCGGCTATCCGATCGAGCAGCTCGCCGAACGGAGCACCTTCCTGGAAACGGCGTATCTGCTGCTCCACGGGGAGCTGCCGTCCGTGGCGGAGCTCGATTCGTGGGTGTTCAACGTCACCCACCACACGATCGTGCATGAGAGCATCAAGAAGTTCATCGACGGCTTCCACCACGATGCCCACCCCATGGGGATGTTCGTGAGCACGGTGGCGGCGCTGTCGACGTTCTATCCCGAGGCCAAGCACATCCAGGACGAGACGTCGCGGCGCAACCAGATCTTCCGGTTGATCGCCAAGGCGCCGACGCTCGCGGCGTTCGCCCACCGCCACTCCGTGGGGATGCCGTACACGTATCCGGACAACGACCTGAGCTATGCGGGCAATTTTCTGAACATGATGTTCAAGGCCACGGAGGTGAAGTACACGCCGAACCGAACCCTGGAGCACGCCCTCGATGTGCTGTTCATCCTGCACGCCGATCACGAGCAGAACTGCTCCACCAGCGCCATGCGCGGCGTCGGCTCGTCGCACGCCGACCCCTACTCCGCCATGGCGGCGGCCGCGGCGGCGCTATACGGCCCGCTGCACGGCGGGGCCAATGAGGAAGTGCTCCGGATGCTGCGGGATATCGGCGCGAAGGACCGCATCCCGGCCTACATCGAGCGGGTGAAGCGGGGCGAGTTCCGCCTCATGGGGTTCGGCCACCGCATCTACAAGAACTACGATCCACGCGCGAAGATCATCAAGCGCGTGGCGGACGAAGTGTTCGTCGTGACGGGCAAGAACCCGCTGATCGATATCGCGCTCGAGCTGGAACGCATCGCGCTGCAGGACGACTACTTCGTGAGCCGGAAGCTCTACCCGAACGTGGATTTCTATTCGGGGATCATCTACGAGGCGATGAAATTTCCGATGGACATGTTTCCGGTGCTGTTCGCCATCGGACGGACGCCGGGATGGCTGGCCCAGTGGCAGGAGATGCTGCTCGACAAAGAGCAGCGCATTGCCCGGCCGCGGCAGGTGTACATCGGCGCGGGCAAGCGCGACTACCTACCGATCGAAAAAAGAAGCTAAGGCGTCACGCGGAAACGTGACCTACCGCCGGCGGCGTCCTCCCACGCGGGCGCGCACCGATCGCGCCGGCTTGGGCTGCTCCGCGACGACCGCCTTCGGTTGGAGCGGCGGAATCGACGGCTCGAACCCCGGGATAATCTCCCGCGGGAAGGTGCGGCCGATCAGCTTTTCGATGTCTCCCATCAAGAGCCATTCGTCGGGTGAGATGAGCGTGAGCGCGAGCCCGCGCGCCCCGGCCCGCGCGGTGCGGCCCACGCGGTGCACGTACACCTCGGGATCGTTGGGGACATCGAAGTTCACGACCATCCGAATCCCGTCCACGTCGATACCGCGCGCGGCGATGTCGGTCGCGACGAGCACGTCGGCGACACCACTGCGGAACGCGTCGAGCGTTCGAGTGCGGTGACTCTGGGCCTTATCGCCGTGGATCGCGTGGGCGGGGATCCCGTCTTTGCGCAAGAAGGTCACGAGCTTGTCCGCGCCGTACTTCGTGCGGGTAAAGACCAGGGTCTGACCGGCAGGCTTGGCGCGCAGCAGTTTCGCCAGCACGCCGCGCTTTTGGACCTTGTCCACGGCGACGATCACGTGCTCGATCCCCTGGGCCGGCGTGGCGCGGCGGCCGATCTCGACCGACGCGTGGCCGTCGAGCGCCCGGCGCGCGAGGGCATCCACCTCAGGCGAGACCGTGGCCGAGAAGAGCATCGTCTGGCGCTTCTCGGGCAGCGCCGAGAGGATGCGGCGCACATCGGGCGCGAACCCCATGTCGAGCATGCGGTCGGCCTCGTCGAGCACCAGCACCTCGAGGCGGGAAAAATCCACGTGCCCGCGCTCCATATGATCGAGCAGGCGCCCGGGCGTCGCGACGACGATGTCGGCACCGTGCTTCAGCGCCTTGGTCTGGGGCTCCATCCCGACCCCGCCGTACACGGCGGCCGCCGTCACGCCGCGCACATGGCGCCCGTAGGCGCGCGCGCTTTGCAGCACCTGCTCGGCGAGCTCACGCGTGGGCACGAGGATCAGAGCCCGCAGCACGTGTTGCACGCCGGTGTTCGCGAGGCGCTGCAGGATCGGCAACATGAAGGCGGCGGTCTTGCCGGTACCGGTCTGTGCCGAGCCGATCAAATCACGGCCGGCCAGCGCGAGCGGAATCGCTTCCTGCTGGATGGGGGTGGGCTGCTCGTAGCCTTCTTCGGCTACCGCACGCAGCAGCTCGGGCGCGAGCCCGAGGGAGGTAAATGGCATTGCTGAAATCTCTTCCTTTCCGGAAGCACACACACGCACGCCGCCAGCGGCTCATGCCGCTGCGCTGCAGCGTCACTCTCGTTTTGAACCTGGGGAATGAGACCGGGCGTGTGTACAGCGCCGGAACCCGCTCCTGAGCGGGACCGTCCTACGGAAGGATGCCAGCTCTTGGTTCGGGGAGAAGGGTAACTACGCTGCACAGATGCGTCAAGTGACTACGTCGTCGTGTTACGTCTTCGCGCGACGTATTCGCGGTTAGCTTGACAAATCGTGCCCCCCCAGCGATGTTCCGGCGCGCGATACGAACCAGAGACCGTTGCGAGGACCTGGGCTAGCGCCCATGGTCCTCTTCGCGTTTCTGACGGACTCCCGCGCCGGAAGAGAGGCCGGATGGAAGTGACGCTGGGCGACAACGACCGACTGGACTACGTCCTGAAGAAGTTCCGCCGCCAGATCACCAGAGCCGGACTATTCCAAGATATGAAGCGCAAGCGGTTCTACGAGAGTCCGAGCGCTCAACGGCGGCGGAAGGATAAGGCTGCGGCACGCCGCAAGGTGAAGTCCGCACGCCGCCGCGAACACCATTAGATCAGGAGTACAGCAGATGGCACGCATCACCGGTATCGTGAAGTGGTTCAACGACGCGAAGGGATTCGGCTTCATCACCCCCGAGAACGGCGAGAAGGACTGCTTCGTTCACCACACCGCGATCCAGGCGGACGGATTCAAGACGCTGGCCGAGGGCCAGCGCGTTGAGTTCGACGTCGTCCAGGGCCAGAAGGGTCCGGCGGCGCAGAACGTCGTCAAGCTCTAAGCTAGAGGCGGTTCCGCCAAATCGAACGGCGCCATCCCACAGGACGGCGCCGTTTGCGTTGCGGCCGGACCAGCGGAGCGCTACCGCAGCACGATTCGCATGGCCCGCGTCTCCAGGTCGATGTCCCAAAAGACGATCCGATTGCGCACGAAGTCCTCGCAGTCCGCGACCGTGATCGTCTCGGGTGAGGCGTCGAGGAACTCGAGCAGCCGCATCCGCATGTCGAGGTAGGAGCGACCCTCCCGCGTCGCCGCCACCCGCATTCCGACTTCGTCCTCCAGGCGACGGTTCACGAAGCCCTGCGCCACCTCGAGCAGCCGCCCCACGATCAGGTGCTCGAGCGCCCCGCCCTCGGGCTTGGCGAGTTGGCGCGCCAGGAGGCGCGCCTTCTTCGGCTCGCACAACTCCACCAACAGCTTCCACACGCCGGCGTCCGGCCGCCGGCGGGCAGCCGGCTCGGCCGACCGCTCGACCCGAGCACAGGTCGGCAGGTCGTTGCGGTGCAAGCGGAGGAACCGGGCCATGGGCGCGTACAGATCGATCCGCCCGGGGGCGGGAGGCCGCCGGCGACCGGACACGAGATCCACGATATAGTCCTCCGACACCTGCACCGCTTCGGCAAGCTCGCGTGGCGTGCGCTTCAGCTCGCGCAACCGGCGGCGGACGAGCTGACCGACCTTGACCGGGTGCTTCAGCGGTAACGCTGCAGGCATCAGGACTCCTCGCGCGGGTGGTCAGGACACAGGAAACGCCCGCGGGTGCATCGGCGGCGAGCACACCGCGGGCGACGTGCCTAAATATCGCTAAAATCGAGCGTTAATGGTACCCCCACCCTTCTTTTTGAGCAGGGCCACCGACCCCACCACGATGATTACAGCGAAGCTGAACCACTGGATCGCGTAGGAGAGGTGGGGCCCGTCCGACTGGTCGGGGGGGGGCCAGCGCATGAGACCGGGCGGTGCGGGCCCGTGGAGGTTGCTGGAGGAGGGGAGGAGCTGGAGGACGAACGCCAGCAGCGGGTACGGGAGTGAGTCGCGCAACTGGGCCGGGTCGACGTCCCCCCGGGCGCGCGGCGCGGCCATCCCGATCCCTATGACGTCCGCCGAGTCGGGCTCGCGATAGGCCGGCTGGTCGACGTGGTACGCGTCGGGCGAGGGTGCCCATCCCCGGTCCACCAACACCGCGCTGCCGTCCGCCAGCTTGAGCGGCGTGATCAGCGCGACTCCGGGCGCGCCTTCGTAGCTGCGGGGGCGCCACGGCCGCTGCCAGGCGTAATCGTACACGCCGCTCGCATGGAGGCGGCGCTCCCGGGCCGAGTCGAGGGTGAGCGCGCTGGTCACTTCGAGCAGCGGGCGTGCCTGCGCGGCGCGGCTCACGGCATTTCGCTCGCGGCGCTGGCGCAGCCGGTCGAGCTGCCAGAAGCCGAGCCGCGCGCACAACGCGGCGACGGCCAGCGCGACGAGCAAGCCCGCGAGGTCGCGCCGGCCGAGCCTCACGGGCCGCGCAGCAGCGCCAGCTTGGCGACGCGCGGCAATCGCTTCAGCGCCGCTTCCCTGCGTTGCGCCGCGGACCGGCTGAGCTGTCGCTCCTCGTACACGAGCCGGACCGGTCGGCGGGCGCGGGTATAGGCGCTGGCCGTCCCTTCAGTGTGTCGCCGCAGGCGCTGCGGGAGATCGTTGGTAATGCCGGTGTACAGCGAGCCGTCGCGACAGCGGAGCATGTAGACGATCCACACCCCTTCGTCTGTCCCGGTTATTCCAGCTGGGCGGCGAGCGTGATCTGGGCGATTCCCTTGAGGGCGCGCGACACCGGGCACCCGGTCTTCGCCTCCTCGGCAGCCTTCTGGAACCCCGCTTGATCGAGCCCCGGAACCTTGCCTCGCACCTTCAACTCCATCTTCGTGATGGTCGGAGTCCCGTTCACCATCTCGAGCGTGCAGCGCGCGTCGGTCTGAATCCGGGTGGCAGGCTTGCCTGCTTTCTCGAGTCCCGCCGAGAGCGCCATGCTGAAGCATGCGGCGTGGGCCGCGGCGATGAGCTCCTCGGGGTTCGTGCCCGGCTTGCCCTCGAAGCGGGTCGCGAAACTGTAGGGCCCACTGAAGGCGCCGCTGTCCGCCTTGAACGTGCCCTTGCCGTCCTTGAGCTTCCCTTCCCACACAGCGGACGCTTGACTGGTCGGCATTCGGAATGCTCCCTGGTCCTGGGGGTCGCCGAGTAATCTGGCGGGGGGCCGCGCAGGACGCTACGCTTGGAGCGGCGGCGCCAGTGTCGCGCATCACCCCGAGGGAGGAGTCGACGATGGCCACGAAGAAGAAAGCCACCCGCCCGGCGCGCAAGCCGGCACGGCCCAAGCGCCCGCCGCGCCAGCAGCCCGAGTCGTTGCGGCTGCGCTCCATCGCGGCGTCGTTCACCGTGAACGACCTCCAAAAGAGCGTCGCCTGGTACCGGGACGTGCTCGGGTTCACGCCGGGGGAGCGCTGGGAGACGAACGGCGGGCTGCGCGGGATGCAGATGAAGGCCGGCGCCTGCGACATCATGCTGGGCCAGGACGACTTCGCCAAGGGTCGGGACCGCAAGAAGGGTGAGGGGTTCCGGCTGTGGGTCTCGACGGCGCAGGACATCAGCGAGCTGGCCGGCCGGGTCAAGGCAAACGGCTGGACGCTCGACCGCGAGCCGTCCGAGACGCCTTGGGGGGATTGGGCGTTCGCCGTCAGCGACCCCGACGGGTTCAAGATCACCTTCATTCAAGAGTAGCAATGCGGAATGCGAAGTGCGGAATGCGGAATTGAAGGCGATCGCATGCTCGCATTTCTAACCGTCACCTCGTTGGCGCTCCAAGGGTCCGTCGCCGATACCTCGCCGTTCCGCGCGCTCCCGCTCCCGGCGCCGGGGCGCGTACGCAGTGCGTCCGGAGCTCCGGGGCCGGATTACTGGCAGCAGCGCGTGGATTATGTGATCCGCGCGACCCTCGACACGTCCAGCCAGACGATCCGAGGCCGCGAACGGATCCACTATGTCAATCACTCGCCCGACACGCTCGCGTTCCTGTGGGTGCAGATCGAGCAGAATCTGTTTGCGCAGAACAGCATCACCTACGCGCTCAGCCAGCCGCCGCTGCACTTCGCCGGCGGCGCGGTGTTCGACTTCACGGGCAAGGGGTTCACGGGCGGCATCACGATCGAGCGCTTCGCCGCGGGCGGGCGGTCCCTCAAGCGCACCGAGTACGGCACGATGATGCGGGTCGAGCTGGCGCGGCCGTTGCCCCCGCGCGGCGCGATCGACTGCGACGTCGCGTGGCACTTTCCCATCCCGCCCTACGGCGGCGGGCGGATGGGGCGCATCGGCACGCGCCTCTACGAGATCGGCCAGTGGTACCCGCGCCTGGTCGTATACGACGACGTGCACGGCTGGAACCCGCTCCCCTACATCGGGGCGGGCGAGTTTTACCTGGAATACGGCGACTTCGACGTCACGCTCACGCTCCCCGCGGGCTTTCTCGTCGCGGGGACGGGGACGGTGGCGAACCCTCTCGCGGTGTGGACCGCCGAGCAGCGCGCCCGCCTCGCGCGGGCGCGCGGCTCCGCCGAGCGCGTACAGATCGTGACCCAGGCGGAAGCCACGGCGCACGGCGCCCAACCCACCCCTGGCACCAAGACGTGGCACCTCGTCGCACGGCAGGTGCGCGACGTCGCGTGGGCCGCCTCGCCCGACTTCCGCTGGGACGCGTCGAGTTGGCACGGGATCCTGATTCAGACTGTCTACCGCCCGAGCGCCGCCCCGTGGGAGGAAGCGAACCGGATGGCATGGTTCACGATCAAGCACTTCAGCGAGAGGTGGGGCATGTACCCGTGGCCGCAGGCGACGACAGTGGAAGGGCTGGTCGAAGGCATGGAGTATCCTATGCTGACGTTCGTGCCGTCCCTCGCGAAGCGCGAGGACCAATACTGGGTGCTGACCCACGAGTTCGGGCACGAGTGGTTTCCCATGATGGTCGGGTCCGACGAGCGGCGCTACCCGTGGATGGACGAGGGGTTCAACACGTTCATCGACTACGGCTCGGCCGAGGGGTACTTCAAGGGCACGGCGTACGGCGATACCGTGCGGCGCGAGCTGCTCGGCGCGGCCCGGATCTCGGCCGTCCCGGGCGCCGAGCAGCCGCTCATCGACAAACCAGTGGAGCAGCGCGACCTCGCCTGGGCGGCGTACCAGAAGCCCGCGTTGATGCTGACCGTGTTGCGCGACGCCGTGCTGGGTAAGGAGACGTTCGAGCGTGCGCTGCGGGAATACGTGCGCCGCTGGACCTTCAAGCATCCGCAGCCGGCGGATTTCTTCCGTACCATCGCGGACGTGTCGGGCAGGGATCTCGATTGGTTCTGGCGGGACTGGGTGTACACGACGGCGCGGCTCGACCAGGCGGTGGACTCGGTGAGCGCGGCCGGCGACACGACGCTGGTCCACCTCTCGAATCGCGGCCAGATGGCGCTGCCGCTGACGCTCGAGCTCAAGTTCGCGGACGGAGCCAGCGAATCGCGTGAGTACCCCATCGAAATGTGGAACCTGGGAAGCCGCTTCACGGCCCGCGTGGTCACGCCCCGGCGCGTCGTGGGCGTGATCGTGGATCCGAAGGAGCTCTACCCCGACGTCGAGCGCGCGAACAACCGGTGGCCGCGGTAGCGGCCCCCTCCCGGCCGCTGCGCGTCGCGCTGCTCACGTCGGCGCGCGCGTGGCGCGGGTCGGGAGTGAGTCTCTCGCACATCGCGCGTGGCCTGGCCGCGAGGGGACACACCGTGCAGCTGCTCTCGACGACGCCGCCGGTGACGGCGGGCTTCGCCGCCGCCGGACTCCCGGTGAAAGAGCTGCCGATTCACGACACCGGCTGCGCCGAAGCGCGTCGCCTGGCGCGGGCGTTGGCGGCCCAGCAAAGCGACGTGCTGGTCGCCGAGACCCCCCGCGATGTGCGCCTGGGCGCCCTCGCGTCATTCGCCCGCCGGTTCGCGCTGGTGTACTCCTACAACGTCAACCGCGCCGTGCCGCCGCGCGATCCGATCATGCGCCTCGCGTACCGGCGCGTCCGCCTGACGATCTTCCGAACCCACACCGGCGAGCGCGAGGTCCTAGCGAGCGCGCCGTTCATGGGACGACCCCCGCATCGCGTGATCCACGAGGGAGTGGACGTCGCGCTGTTTCGGCCGGATCCCCAGGCGGGGCGCGCCTTCCGCGCGCGGCACGGCCTGGGCGACCGACCGTTCCTGCTCGCCGTGGGCGCCCTCGAGCGCGAGAAACGATACGACTGGATCCTCGATGCGCTCGCCCGTCTCGGACCCCGCCCCCCACTCCTCGTGATCCGGGGCAGCGGCTCGCTCGAAGCGGCGGTGCGGACGCAGGCCGAGCGCCTGGGCGTGGAAGTGCAGCTGCTCGGCTTCCTGCCGGCGGACGAGCTCGCGGCCGCGTACAACGCCGCGAGCTGCCTTGTGCACGTCTGCCCGGTGGAGACCTTCGGGCTGACGGTGGCGGAAGCCATGGCGTGCGGCCGCCCAGTGGTCGCGGTCGCGAGCGGCGCCCTCCCAGAAGTGGTGGACGGGGTCGGGGTGCTGGCGCCGGCGGACGATCCGGCGGCGTTCGCGGAGGCCGTACGCGCCCTGCTCGCCGATCCAGCACGGGCGGCGGCCCTCGGCGCGGCGGCGCGCGACCGGGCGGTCGACGCGTTCTCGATGGAGCGCATGGGACGCGAGTACGGCGAAGCCCTGGAAGCGCTCCTCCGATAGTCAGATCCTAGGGCTGCGGCGGCGGAGGGGGCGGCGCGCCGGACGAGCTGCCGAGCAGGGGGCCGACCGATGCCACGATGGCGACGAGGGCCGCGACGCCGCCGCCCAACACCAATGCGGTCCGTGCTTTTGAGACGTGGCGCTCTTCGAGTTGGGCGATCTGGCTGCGCGGGATCGTCACGCTGGTGCCGAGGCCCGGATAGTCCGTGCCGGCATCGGATGTGAAGCGCTGCGCCGTGAGGACGATCGAATCGGCGTCGGCATAGGCGACTTTCCCGGTCGCGAGGGTAACCTCCCGTACCGTCACGTCCTGGAGCGGGACGGCGAGAGGCGGAGAGAGTCTCGCGACGACGTCGCGCCCCCGGGCCGGGACTGCGCCGCTGAGAGCCACGTAGCTGAAGCAGCCCCCCAAAACAACGGAGAGGAGCGGGAGCGGCAGGCGCAGCATGCCGTTGCTCGTCATGGTTGCGCGTCTAGCGCGAGTGACGCTGCCACTGCCACCAGGGACGCGCTGCCGAGCTGGCCATTGCTGTTGAGTCCCCAACAGTAGGCTCGTTGATCCGTCGCGACCGCACAAGTGTGCTGTGTGCCAGCGCTGATCTCGACGAAGCCGTACCCGCCGCCGACGAGCTGGGGGACCGGACTGCACGGCCCGGTCACGCTCAGCCCGACACACGTATGGGTCGGTGCGCTTCCGAGCTGGCCGTTCGCATCCGAGCCCCAACACCGGGCTGTGTGGTCCGCAGTGATGCCGCACGTGTGCGATCCACCGGCGCTCAGGCGCGTGAACACGAAGGCGCCCGCCACGGGGATCGGCACGCTCGATTGCGCGACGGACGTATCGCCGAGCTGAGCGAGCTGATTGTCGCCCCAACAGTAGGCCTCGCCGGTCGCCAGCAGGCCGCAGCTGTGCTGGAAGCCCACGGCCACCGCCACAAACTTCCGGCCGTCGCGCACGCGCACGGGGGCGGCCGTGTCCGACCTGGTGCTGTCGCCCAGCTGGCCGAAGTCGTTCTTCCCCCAGCAGAGGGCGCTGCTGTCCGCGGCGAGAGCGCAGCCGTGAGCCGCCCCGACGCTCGCCGCCACCAGGTTCGGCCCGTCAAGCACGGCGACGGGCGCGCGGTGGTCCTCCCGCAGGCCGTTGCCGAGCTGCCCCCACGCGCCGTACCCCCAGCAGGCGGCGCTGCTGTCGGTTCGCACCCCGCACGTGAACGCGCCGCCGCTCACTAGCCGGATGAACTTGAGCCCACCGGCCACCGCAGTCGGCGCCACCCGTGTGGTCGTCGAGCTGTCCCCCAACTGCCCGCTGAGGTTGAACCCCCAGCAATACGCGGCACCGTCGGCGTCGAGGCCGCAGGTGTGACCCCCGCCGGCCGAGACCAGGGTGAAGGCAGTCGGGCTAGCGACCGGCACGGGGAACGCGCGATCGCTGCGCGAGCCGTCGCCCAGCTCGCCGTCACGGTTCCAGCCCCAGCAGAATGTGGTGCCTGTTGCGGCTACGCCACAGGTGTGGAGTGCACCCGCACTGATGCTCAGAAAGCGCAGGTTGCCAGCGACTGACAGTGGCTGTTCGGAGGTCGGCGCGGTGGCGAGGTCGTGGCACGCGCTTAGGAAGACGGGGACGGCAACCGCCAGTACATGGGCGCGTCCGGGCCGCCAGGCCAACCGTGCTGTAGGCGCAGCACTTGCTGCGGCTGAGTGTCGTCGCACCACGGGCAAGCCGTCAATGCCACTTTCGTGCCCGCCGCAATGGGACACGCCGTCCCCATACCCAAGGAGGTGGAGATGACGTCTCCACTTCGTAGGATTGCCTCGGCCCTCATCTGCGGGGCCGCGATCGTCGTGTGTGTCGGTGTCCCGGCCATCGCCGCCCAGGGCACCGGTACCATTCGCGGCAGGGTGACCGATGCACTGACCGGGCGCGCGGTGGACGGCGTCCAGGTCTTCATCGCCGGCACCGAGCTCGGCACCCTCACGAACGCCGACGGGCGCTACCAGTTCAGCGTGCGCGCGGGTCCGCTGGAGCTCCACACGCGACGCGTCGGGTACGCCAGCCTCACGCGACGGGTCACCGTGACCCCGGGGGAGGCGACCGACGCCGATTTTGAGCTGCGCCAAGCGGCGCTCGCCCTCGACGCGGTGGTCGTGACCGGAGCGGGGGCCGAGACCGAGAAGCGCAAGCTCGGCAACACCGTCACGACCATCGATGCCTCCACACTACGCAATGCGCCGGTCACCAACCTGTCCGAGCAGCTGGCGGCCCGCGATCCCTCGGTTTCGGTGCTGCCGAGCGGAGGACTCACCGGTGAGGGGGCGCAGATCCGGATCCGCGCGACCGCCAGTCTGACCCAGGCGAACGAACCGGTCGTGTACGTGGATGGCGTGCGGGTGAATCGCGGCGGTGGCTTCGGGGACCCCAACTGGATCGGCGCCGGCGGCGGCGGAACTCCTTCGCGGCTCGACGACATCGACCCGGAGGCGATCGACCACGTCGAGATCCTGAAAGGTGCGGCCGCGGCGACGCTCTATGGCACGGAGGCCTCGGCCGGCGTGATTCAGATCTTCACGAAAAAGGGTGCGCGTGGTGCCCCACGCTTCGACTTCATGACCGAGCTGGGGTTCTCGAACTATCCCGAGACCCGGTACGCGCCGAACGTGGGCTGGGTGCCCACGGACTCGATCGCCGCGGCCCGACAGGTGAGCCTCGGGATCCATGTCCCGACGGCGGCCGAGCTCAGCGCGTTTTACGGCCGGTCGGTCCAGCCCTTCGACATCCTCGAGCAGCGATTCGTCGACCGCCTGTTCGAGACCGGTTATGGCGGAACGTACTCGGCATCCGTGAGCGGCGGGACTCCGGGGGTCACGTATTATGTCAACGGACGCTACTACCGGGAGAACGGCCCGTTCGGCGGCCGGGACCTCGGGCCGGCGGCAGATTTCGACCGCAAAGCCCAGGGGTCCGCGTCGCTCGTGATGCTGCCCTCGGACAACCTCAAGGTCACGGTCAACTCGGGCTACACGGATGCGCATCACGAGACACCGAACAACAACAACAACATCTACGCGCCGCTGACCAATGCGATGTTCGGTCATCCGGAGCTCGCGTCGTGCATCACGCCCCGGGCTTCGTCGACGCCAACCGGCACAGGCGACTGTACCGCTGCAGGAAATCCGTTCGGCGTGGCCTCGTTCGGAACCGTGCGCGAGGACATGCAGCGCACCAACCGGCAGGACACGAAGCATTTCATCGGCAGCCTGAACACGGCATACCAAGCGTTCCCCTCGCTGGCGATCGAGGGCACGCTGGGCGTCGACGTCGTGAATCAGGTCAGTGCGACCTTCCGGCCCTTCGGCAACGGCGTCGATGGCTTCCTCAACGTGAGCCCACAGGGCGACAAGACGGTGGACGACATTACCACTCGGATCGTGACGGCCGAAGCCAAGGCGACCTGGAAGCGGCAGGTGGGCGAGCGGTGGTCGTCGGTCTTCGTCGCCGGCGGTCAGGGGTTCATCACGAAGACGCAGGAAGAGGGGAGCTTCGGGGGAGCGTTCCCCGGGCCCGGCCTCGAAGTCACCAGCGCCGGCGCGAACCAGCAGGCCTTCGAACACTTTCTCGAGACGGTCAACGCGGGAGCGTTCGTTCAGGAACAGCTCGGCTACAAGGATTTCTCGTTCGCGACCGTGGGCGGCCGCTACGACCGGAACAGCGCATTCGGGAGGACGTCGAGTGGCGTGTTCTACCCGAAGGCGAGCGCCTCCGTGGTGCCAAGCGCGCTATCGGGTTGGGGCAACGGCCCTTTCACCTCGCACCTGTCGACGCTGCGATTCCGCGCCGCCGTCGGGCAGTCGGGACTGCAACCGGGCGCCTTCGACAAGTTCACGACCTTCGCGCCCCTGGCCGCACAGCTGGGACCGACCCAACTCGCGCCCGGCCTCGTCCTCAGCAACCTCGGCAACCCGGATCTCAGGCCCGAAGTGAGCACCGAGGGAGAAGTCGGCGCCGAGGTCGGACTGTTCCACGACCGGGTCGGCGTGGACGTGACGTACTATCGGCGCACGACGCGGGACGCACTCTATCCGCGCCAGTACGCGCCGTCCGGCGGGGCCATCACCCTCCAGCTGACGAACATCGGGGAGATCAAGGCCGGCGGCTACGACATCTCGGTGAACGGTCTACCGATCAACGGGCGGGACTTGTCGGTGAAGGTGTTCGCCAACATCGCGTGGTCGTGGGCGTGGGTCACGAAGCTCAACGCCGCCCCCCCGCTCAAGGTCGGGGGCAGCTACCCGCGCTACCGCAACTTCGTGAAAGAGGGCTATCCCGTCGGCGCGCTATTCGGCGCCAAGCTCCCCGGGCCATGCAGCGCGCGACCGGCGGGCGCGACCTATCTCTGTCTCAGCCCGGACCAGCTGCCGTACGACGTCACCGGCCCCGCCGGCGTGCCGGATGGCCAACCGGATACGGAGCAGCAACTCCTGGCCTACTTCTCGAAACCACCCGTGACGTATGACTCCAAAGGGAACATCAAGAGCTATGGCTTCAGCCTGCTCAACCCGCTGCGGGTGGACGAGAACGGGAACGGCGATTTCCTTGATCATTACCTGGGCAAGGCCACACCCGACTGGCAGGGATCGTTCGGGATGAGCGCGACCGTGCTTCGCAACTTCGAGCTGAACGGGGTGTTCGAGTACAAGTTCGGGAACTACACGATCACGAACCTCACGGACGCGTTCCGCAAGGCCAACCCCGTGATCGGGCGGAACCTCCCCGTCGCGGCGCAGGAGGAGGCGATGCTCATGAACCCGAGCAGCACGCCGGCACAACGGCTCGAGACGGCCAAGACTTGGGCCTACCACCTCAAGGCGCTGTCGCCGTACGACGGGCTGAACCAGGGCGAGAACGGCAAGTTCCTGCGGTTCCGCGAGCTCAGCCTGACGTACACGGTCCCCACACAGTGGACACAGGCGAAGCTGGGGCTGCGGTACCTATCGATCACCGCCGCGGGCCGCAACCTCGCCCTTTGGACACCGTACACGGGCGTGGACCCGGAGATCAACGAGTTCGGGCGCGGTGGCGCCAACGCGGACCTCACCGGAATTGACCAGAACTTCGGTGAGGGGATCGATGCGTTCGGGTTCGCGCTCCCCCGGCGCTTCAGCTTTACGGTCCGCGTCGGCTTTTGAGCCGCCATCAGAGAGGAGAGAGAGGCATGAGTGTCATGCACACGTGGTCGCTCACTCCCCGGCGCCGCTCCGCCGTCGTCAGCGCCGTGCGCGCGCTAGCCGCCTTGGGCGCCGTATGGAGCTGCAGCAGCCTGCTCGACGTGAAGAACCCGAACAACGTGAACGTGAGCGACCTCGACAACCCGGCTGCGGCGCCTTCGATCGCCAATGGCGCCTTCTCGGCGGTGGCGTATGCGTATGGCGCGATCATGACCGAGTATGCCACGGTCACAGACGAGCTGACGTGGATCGGCTCCCGAGACGGCTTCCGCGAGCTCGACGTCGGCACGCTCACCAACCCGACGAACGAATTCACGGATGCAGCGTTCCCCTACGTCGGCCGGGCGAGGTGGATGGCCGATTTCGCGATCAAGCAGTTGGCGAAGTTCGATACGGCGAAGACCCTGAAGGACCGGAACGACCTGGCCCGCTCGTATCTCTACGGGGCGATCATCTACGCCGCCATCGCGGATGCCTTCAACAACTTTCCGATCGGGTCCGACATGCGCACGGCCGCGCCACCAGTCGGGAAGGACAAGATGGACTCCCTGTATACGGTCGCGATCGCCTACGCGACGGACGGTTTGGCCAAGACCGATTCGACTAACCTGGATCTGCTCACGGCGCTGCTCGCCGTCCGGGCACGCGCGCAGCACGCGAAGGCCGTATGGAAGATGCTGCACCCGCCCGGCCCGGGCGTGCCGTACGGTGGCGCGCTCGTCAATGACGCCGGCGCGAACGCGGATGCAACGACCGCCATCCGGCTCCAGGGCACCGATTGGAGGTGGCGCTTCTACTACAGCACCACGACGGTGGACAACTACATCGGCGCCTGGGTGAACGGTCGCCAGGAGATGCGGATCGGCGACCGCTACATCAAGACGAGCCCGGCGGACACTCTCCACGACCTCATCAACCCGTTCCCGGTGGACCCGGAGATGCGCCGCGCCGCTGTGGAATTCAAGGGGAACTCCGCCACTCAGTCCTACGGGCCTCTGACGGCTTTGTCGACGCGCGAGCTCCACTTGATCCTCGCCGAAGCGGCCCTCGCTACGGCCGACACCGCGGGCGTCGCCAGCGGCTTTGCCACGCACCTCAACGTTCGACGCGTGCGCGATGGGCTGCCCCCATATGACCCGTCCGCCCCCGCACACCCCCGGACGCTTGCGATGCTCCAGTACGAGCGGCAGGTCAACCTCTTCCTCCAGAACCGCCGGCTGCAGGACCTGTACCGGTTCGGGATCAGAGCCGACGTCTGGCAGACAAGCCCGCCGACACAAGCGGTGAGCGCCGCTGGGACCACCTTCCCGATCACCCAGGTCGAGTTGCTCGCCAATCCGTACTGCGCGGCGAATCCGTCGAGCTGCTAGCCGGCCGGCAGGGACGCGCGGCTAGTGCAGGCCGCCCCCGCCCGCGAGCTGCTTGACCAGCTCCCCGATCACCGCCTTCGCGTCGCCGAACAGCATCCAGGTGTTGTCCTGGACGTACAGCTCGTTGTCGATACCGGCGAAGCCGGGGTTCTTGCTGCGCTTGATGGCGAGGACGGTTTTCGCCTTGTCCGCGTCGATGATGGGCATGCCGTAGATGGGGCTGCCCTTGGCGTAACGCGCGGCGGGATTCACGACGTCGTTCGCGCCGATGACGAGGGCCACGTCGCACTGCGGCATGTCCGGGTTGATCTCGTCCATCTCGACGAGCGCGCTGTACGGGATGTTCGCTTCCGCGAGCAAGACATTCATGTGGCCCGGCATGCGCCCGGCGACCGGGTGAATGGCGAACTTGACGGTGATGCCCCGCTTGGTCAACTGGTCGTACAGCTCGCGCACTCTGTGCTGCGCCTGAGCCACCGCCATGCCGTATCCCGGGATGACGACCACGAGGCTCGCCTGCTCGAGCAGCTGCGCCGCGCCCTCGACGGTCTCCTGCTTCCAGGCCTTCTGCTCGCCCGTCGCCACCGTCTTCTGGACCGTACCGAACGCGCCGAACAGGACGTTGGTGAACGAGCGGTTCATGGCGCGGCACATGATGATCGAGAGAATCAGGCCGCTCGACCCGTCGAGCGCGCCGGCGGTCACGAGCAGCTTGTTGCCGAGCACGAACCCCATCGCCACCGCCGAGAGGCCGGCGTACGAGTTCAGGATCGAAATGACGGTGGGCATGTCGGCGCCGCCGATCGGGATGATGAGCAGCACGCCGAACAGCACGGCCAACCCGACGATCGCGTAGAAGACCTGTCCCGACCACGCGGCGGTCGGGTGCACCACCACGACCACGCCCAGCGCCACGGCGATCACCAGCACGCCGATGTTCACCACGTTCTGTCCCGGATAGGTGACCGGCCGCTGCGGGATCCACTTCACCTCCTGCAGCTTACCCGCGGCCATGAGGCTTCCGGTGAACGTCAGGAATCCGAGGATCACCTCGGCGACGATCGCGCTCGTACGGAACGCCGTGAGCTGCGCCGGATGCTCGGTCAGCCCGAGAAAGTATTCCGCGGTCCCGACCAGCCCGGCGGCGAGCCCGCCGAAGGCGTGCGAGAGGGCGGTACGCTGCGGCACGGCCGTGAGCGGTACCAGCGAAAGCGGGATGCCGACGATGAACCCGGCGACGATCGCCAGCACGATCCAGCCATGGTGCACGATCTCGGGTTGGAACCAGGTCGCCAGCACGGCGACGAGCATCCCCGAGACGCCCGCCACCACGGCGTGGCGGGCGGTCTTGGGGTCGTTCATCCAGTACAGCGAGAAGATGAACAGCGCCGTCGCGAGGATGGCGGCGACTTGGGCGACGGCGTACGTCATTGCTTCTTGAACATCTTGAGCATCCGGTCCGTGATCAGGAATCCGCTGACGATGTTCGTCATGGAGGCGAACAGCGCGATCGCCCCGAGGACGCGGATGGCCTTCGGGTACTCGCCGCCCGTGACCGCGATGGACCCGACCACGGCGATCGCCGAGATCGCGTTGGTGAGCGACATAAGCGGCGTGTACAGCAGCCGGGAGACCCGGCGGATCACGCCCAGCCCGATGAACGTCGCCAACACGAAGACGAACACCATCGACCAGTAGTCGTTCATGGCTTCCGCACCTCTCCGGCGTGGGTCACGCACGTGTCACGGGTGATCTCGTCGTCGAAGTCCAGGACGAGGGTGCCGTCTCGGGTCACGTGCAACAGGAAACTGGAGACGTTCCTGGCGTACATCTGGCTGGCGTGATACGGCACCGTGCTCGGCAAGTTGGCCGGCCCGAGGATCAGCACGCCGTTCCGCACCACGTCGCGCCCGAGCTTGGTCAGCTCGCAGTTGCCGCCGGTTTCCGCCGCCAGATCCACGATCACCGAGCCCGGCTTCATCCCCCCCACCGCCCCGGCGGTAATCAGCAGCGGGGCCCGCTTCCCCGGAATCGCCGCCGTGGTGATCACCACGTCGGTGTCCTTCAGGTGCTGGGCGATGAACGCGAGCTCGCGCCGGTGCGTCTCCTCGGACAGCTCCTTGGCGTAGCCGCCCGACCCTTCCGCCTGCTCGGTGATCTCGAGCCGCAGGAACTTCGCGCCGAGGCTCTCGACCTGCTCCTGGACCGCGGGACGGACGTCGAAGGCCGACACCACGGCGCCAAGCCTTCGCGCCGTGGCGATCGCCTGGAGGCCCGCTACCCCCGCGCCCAGCACCAGCACGCGGGCGGGCGCCAGCGTCCCCGCCGCCGTCACGAGCATGGGAAAGAGCCGACCGGCCGCTGCGGCGGCGAGCAGCACCGCCTTGTACCCGGCGACCGTCGCCTGCGAGGACAGCACGTCCATGGCCTGCGCGCGCGTGATGCGGGGCAAGAGCGCCAGACTGAACGCGGTCACTTTACGGGCCGCGAGCGCGGCCACGGCGTCGCGTGCGGCGGACGGCTGGAAGACTGCGACGAGCGCCGCCCCCTCGCGGCACAGACGAACCTCGCCACGGGACGGCGGCTGCACCTTGAGGACGACGTCGCTTTGCCTGAACAGCGCCGCCGCAGCCGGCACGACGGTAGCTCCGGCCGCCCGGTACGCCTCGTCACCGAACGACGCGGCCTCTCCGGCGCCGCGCTCCACCAGGACCGCGAGGCCGGACTTCCCGAGCCGCCCGGCTACGTCCGGTGTCAACGCGACGCGACGCTCGTCGGCCGCGGTCTCTTTCGGGACCCCGATCTTCATGACGGCTCCCGGAGTGGATTCGGTAAGGCGGTGAAGAGCCGGCGACAGGCAGGGGAAAGGGGAAGGGTCCCCGCACCACCCTTCCCCCTTCCCTCTTCCCCGGCCTCTCACCCCTTCGGCAGCGTGCTTCGCTCGCGCACTTGTGCGAGCAGTCGTTCCGTAAAGTCCAGCCGCTCGGCCAGCTCGCTCACCTGCGTCTCGAGCCCCTGCAGCCGCTCCTCGAGGTCCTCCACACTGCGCGGGAGCCGCGCCGTGCCTCCCTCGCCCACCTCCCAGCGCACGACGCGCCGCCCGTCGCCGTCGCGAAAATCACCGGCCGCGAGGACCACGACGTCGTAGAGCCACCAGAGCCCGAACCCGCCGAGGGTGAGGCACATGCACACCGCACTCTGTGGCCGGCCGGTGTAGAAGCGGTGCAGACCGAACGCCCCTCCCACCACGGCCAGCCCCAGCGCCACGCCGCGCGAGCGGTCCGAGACGCGCGCCGGCGGGCGCCGCTCGCCGGAGTCGTACGCCGCGGGCAGGCGTCCGGTCACGTCACGCGCGCTGGCGCGGCGACGAGGGCGTCGAGCTCCTGGCGGGGCGTCACCCCCGCCCGACGCGCCGTCTCCCGACCGTTTCGGAAGACGATCAGGGTGGGGATGGCCCGGATGCCGAGGCGCTGGGTGGTCACCGGGTTCCTGTCCGTGTCGAGTTTGATGACAAGCACCTCGCCGGCCCGCTCGCGCGCGAAGTCGTCGAGCACGGGCGCCATGATCTTGCAGGGCCCGCACCAATCGGCATACCCATCCATCACCACGGGGACGTCGGTGCCGACGAGCACCCGCTCCAGGTTCGCGTCGCTGACGGCGATCGGCCGATCGAGCAGAATGGGCCGCTTGCATTCGCCGCAGCGCGGCCGATCCTCGAGGCGAGCGAGGTCGACGCGATTGAGGGTGGCGCAGAAGGGGCACGCCACGGTCGCGATCCGGCTTTGCTGCGCGTCCGTCACGGGCATGGCGGCCTCACCTCCGTTCCGGCTCGAGAGCGTCGTCGATCACCGCATCCGCTTCAATCTCCACCAGCATCTCCGGCGACACCAGTCGGCTCACGGCCACCATCGTACTCGCCGGGCGGATGTCCCGGAATACCTCCCCGTGCGCCCGGCCGACCGCCTGCCAATGAGCGATGTCCGTGAGGAAGACCCGCGTGCGTACGACATGCCGCAGGGTGGCGCCGGCCTGCCCCAGCGCGCCCTCGATGTTGCGCAACGCGCGCACCGCCTGCGCGTAGGGGTCACCCACTCCCAGGATGCTGCCGTCCGGACCGGTCGCCGTGGTGCCGGCCACGTGCACGACCGACCCCACGCGCACCGCCCGGGAGTAGCCGACGATCCGCTCCCACGGCGCCCCGCTTGAGATGTTCTGACGCGACATGTTACGCTTCCGGCATGGCTTGAGTCTCTCTTTGAACAATGTACACAGAGCCCGCCATCCCCGAGTCGTCAGGGTCGGTGCAAGCGCCCGCCCATGTGCTCGCCCGCAAGGTGTGGGCGGCGTTCGCCTTCACGTTCGTCCTGTCGCGGATCCTCGTGTTCCTGATCATGTCCGGCCGGTTGCCCGACATCCACTCGCACTTCCGCGGGACGCATCTGCATCACCTCAATTACGGGATCGTGTTGCTCGCCGGCGTGGGCGCCGTACTGCTCTTCAATCGGCCCACGGGCCGCTGGCTGTCGGCCACCGCGATCCTGTATGGTGTCGGCCTGGCGCTCACCTTCGACGAGTTCGGCATGTGGCTGCATTTGAACGCCGACTATTGGCAGCGGGCGAGCTTCGACGCGGTGGTCGCGATCGGCTCGCTACTGGGCCTCCTGGCGACGGCACCGACGCTCAAGCAGTTCCGACCCCGGCATTGGGCGACGGCCACGGCGCTGGTCGCCGCGCTCGCGGTGTTCGGCGTGCTCCTGGCCGATTCGCTCCGTTCCGCCGGTCGCCGGCTCGAGCCGTATCTCGAGCGGGTGCGGCCGCACCAGCAGCCCTGAGCCCGGAGCTCAGCGGGCGCCGACGGCCTCGTTCTGCGTCTCGTGGCTCACGGCGTTCTTGCCGCTCCGCTTGGCGGCGGACATCAGCTGATCGGCCGTACCCACCAGCACGTCCACCGATTCGGGCGCGACGAGATAGGTCGCCACGCCGATACTGGCGCTGAGGCGCCAGCCGTGGGCCGGCACGATTCCGGAGACGGCCTGCCGGACCTTCTCGATAGCGAGCCGGGCGGGAGCGGTCCCCGTCTCCGGGAAGAGCACGACGAACTCGTCCCCGCCCACACGGGCCACGACGTCGCTGGCCCGCGTCACGGCCGAGATGGTGCGCGCCACCGTCCGGAGCACGGCATCACCCGCCGTGCGACCCAGATGGCCATTGACCAGTTTGAACTCGTCCAGATCGATGAACGCAACGGTGAAGGGATGCTGGTAGCGTCGCGCCCGCTCGATTTCCACCGCGGCGAGCTCGTAGAACGCGCGCACGTTGGGGACTCCCGTGAGCTGGTCCAGGCGCGCGAGCGCGCGCTCGCGGTCGAAGCCGGCCCGCAGGCGCGCGACCAGCCCCGCGCAGAGCAGCAGGGCCAACACGAGGGGGAGTAGATACAAGACGAGCCGCGTAGCCGACTCCGAAACCGTGGAAGCCGGCTGGAAGATAACGTGCGGCGAGGGGCGCGCGCCGCTCACCACAGCGACGGCTGGTCCGGTGGTGCGGGATAGCGAATGCGCGCGCCGGCCAGCAGCTGCGCGTGGGGCGACAGCTGGTGGTCCCGAGCCTCCCCTGCCCCGAGGATGTGCCGCACCGCGATTCCGCGTGCAACCAGCGCGTCGGCGATGAGCTGGCGGTGGCAACGCCATGGCACGGCTTCGGCGCACATGACGGCAACGGGCGGTGGCGCGCCGGCAAGCGCGACCAGGCGTGCCACGGCTTGATCGAAGGCGGGGGTCTCCATGTAGTCCGCGTAGCCCCGGAAGCCGGCGCTCCGCCACGCGGTGTTCGCTGAATCCTTGCGGGCGGACCGGCGGCCTCCCAGGTCCGCGTCGTGCCGGTAGGCGATCCCCACGGCCTCGAGGGCAGCGGCGAGCGGCTCCTGCGCGAAGTGGGGGTAGCGCCGCGAGGCGGGGTAGCGGCGCACGTCCACGAGGAGCCGAATCTGGTGCTCCGCGAGCAGCGCCAGGAAGGTCTCCAGGCTTCGGGTGGAGTGGCCCACCGTGTATATCATGCTCGAAGGTAGTCGCTCCGTGAGACCCCGACGACACTGCTCCGTCGTGCTCCCGATTCACCCGCCAAAACCGGATAGATCGCGGCACGGGGACGCGCTAAGTTCTCCAGCGTGACCCGTGCCGCAGTTCCCGATCTGAATGCCGCGAGCCGCTGGCGGGCCGTCCTGGCCCGCGACCGGCGCTTCGACGGCGCGTTCGTGTACGCCGTGCGGTCGACGGGGATCTATTGCCGGCCGTCGTGCGCGAGCCGGAAGCCGCGTCGTGGCCAGGTGGCGTTCTTCCCGGTACCCGAGGCGGCCGAGCGGGCAGGGTTCCGAGCCTGCCGGCGCTGTCACCCGGGGGCGGCGAGCCCCGCGGATCCGCGCATCGCGCTGGTCCGCTCGGTCTGTCGGCTGATCGATGCCCGTCCCGACGTACCCGCGAGTCTGGCGACGCTGAGCGCGAGCGCCGCCACCACGCCGCATCGCTTGCTGCGCGCCTTCCGCGCGGTGCTCGGCGTCACCCCCCGGCAGTATCGCGACGAGCGCCGGCTCGCCCGTTTCAAGACCCAGCTCAAGGAGAGAAAGAAAGTGAGCCCCGCACTCTACGAAGCAGGTTACGGCTCCACCAGCCGTGTATACGAGCGCGCGGACGCGCAGCTCGGGATGACGCCCGCCACGTACGGCCGGGGCGGCGCCGGAACACGCATCGCGTTCGCCGTCGTCCCCTGCGCGCTCGGCCGGCTGCTCGTTGCGGCGACCGTGCGCGGCATCTGCCGCGTCGGCATCGGCGACGACGCCCCCGCGCTCGAGCAAGGTCTGCACGCCGAGTTCCCCGCCGCCACGATCGCCCGCGACGACGACACGCTGCGGTCCTGGGTGGCCGAAATCACCGCCCATCTCGACGGGCGCCAGCCGCATCTCGACCTGCCGGTGGACGTGCGCGCCACCGCGTTCCAGCGGCGCGTGTGGGAAGCGCTGCGCAAGATCCCGTACGGGAGCACGCGCTCCTACTCCGAGATCGCTCGGGCGATGGGGAACGCGAAAGCCACGCGCGCCGTCGCGAGAGCATGCGCCACGAACCCTGTCGCGATCGTGGTGCCGTGCCACCGAGTCGTGAGGGCCGACGGGGACCTGGGCGGATACCGCTGGGGGATCGAGCGAAAGAAGGAACTACTGGCGCGGGAAGCAGGAGAAGCCACAAGCTAGAGGCACACCGGAAACCGGGTTTCGGAGCGAAACCGGTGCCGCGACAGCAGCCGCGGCACCGTGGTTACATTCCTTCCTGTCTCCCAATGGCCCCCACTCCCTCGGTCGACGCACCGCTCGGCGATTTCACCGCCGACCGGCGTGTCGTCCGCCTGGCGATTATGGCCGCCCTCATCGGCGTCATCAGCGCGTTCGTGGCCCTGGGACTGGTCCGCTTGATCGGTCTGTTCACCAACCTGGCGTACTTCCACCGCCTCGCGGGAACGCTCGCGTCACCCGCCGACAGCCGGCTCGGCCTCTGGGTCCTCCCGATCCCGGTGCTCGGCGGATTGGTGGTCGGCCTCATGGCGCGGTTCGGATCGGAGCGGATCCGCGGTCACGGCATTCCGGAAGCACTCGAAGCGATTTTGATCGGTCAGAGCCGCATGTCCGCGAAGGTCGCGATCCTCAAACCCTTGTCTTCCGCGATCGCGATCGGCACGGGCGGACCGTTCGGCGCCGAGGGGCCGATCATCATGACGGGCGGCGCCTTCGGCTCGCTCTTCGCCCAGGCGTTTCACCTGTCGCCCGCCGAACGCAAGACGCTCCTGGTGTCGGGCGCCGCGGGCGGGATGGCGGCGGTGTTCGGCACACCGGTGGCCGCGGCCCTGCTCGCGATAGAGCTGCTGCTCTTCGAATGGAAGCCGCGCAGCTTCATTCCGGTTGCCTGCGCGGCAGCGGTCGCGGGGGCGGTGCGAGTGCCGCTGCTCGGCAGCGGGCCGCTGTTCCCGGTGACGCCCCACGCGCTGCTGGCGTGGCCGGAGCTCTTCGCCGCGCTGGGGCTCGGTATCGTAGCCGGGTTCGGGTCGGGGCTCCTCACCTGGCTGGTGTACGCCTGCGAAGACCTGTTCCGCAAGCTGCCGGTCCACTGGATGTGGTGGCCCCTGCTGGGCGGCGCCGTGGTAGGATTGGGCGGCCTCCTCTACCCGCGGGCGCTGGGCGTCGGTTACGACACGATCCACGACCTGCTCACCGGACGGCTGGTCGGCGTCGCGCTGGTCGGGCTGCTGCTGACGAAGGCGGTGATCTGGGCTGCGGCCCTGGGCTCGGGCACATCCGGGGGCGTGCTTGCGCCGCTCCTCATCATGGGGGGCTCGCTCGGCGCTCTCGCGGCCCCCTGGATCCCGGCGGGCGACGCCGGACTGTGGGCCGCGATCAGCATGGGGGCAATGATGGGCGGCACGATGCGCTCGCCGTTCACAGCCGTCGTGTTCGTCCTGGAGCTCACACACGACGTCAACGTGCTCGCGGGACTGTTCGTGGCCTGCGCCGCCGCCCACGCGGTGACCGTGCTCCTCATGAAGCGCTCGATCCTCACCGAGAAGGTCGCGCGCCGTGGGTACCACCTGACGCGCGAATACATCGTGAACCCGCTGCATCTCCTCCAGGTCCGGGACGTGATGGAGCCTCCGGTGCTCCAGGTCGCGGACGAGCCGCCCGCCACGGCGTACCCCGATGAGCTGCTCGAGCACGCCCTGGTCAAGCTGCTCGAACACGAGGTCGAACTGCTTCCCGTCGTGAGCCGCGACGACCCGACACGCGTGGTCGGGTACGTCGAGCGTTCGGGTATCATGGCCGCGTGGGTGGCGGCGACGCGGGCAGAAGGGATGCGGGAGGAAGGGTGGCTCACAGGGCACCTGCAGGCGCTGCAGGAGCGGGTGAAACAGGCGTTGACCGGCGCCCGCTAGCTGCGCCATCTTTCGTAAATGCGGACCCTCGTCATCGCCTTGGTTGCGCTCACGCTGGCCGGTTGCAGCGGGGAAACCGCACCAACCGGATGGATTCCACGGACCGCGGCCGTCAGCGGCATCATCACTGTCAGCGCGGCCGTCCCCGCATTCGGCACTGCCCCGGTGGCGGCGCTGGTGCCACGCACCGCTTCGAGAACGGCTTCATTGCCGCGACTGCCGGTGCTGTCCGTCGGAATGCACCTCACGCGAGGACCGCGTCCGGCGTTTACGCCGCACGACCTGATTGCCACCTTCCGGCACACGGTGCTCGGTGCACCGCCCGTGGGCACGGCAGCGCTCGCGGCGCCGGCGGGCGTGCGAGCGTTCGGGACGGCAATCCGCTCGCGCCTGGCCGCTATGGCACTTCAGGGCGCGGCGGTTGCGGGCGTCTCACCCACGATCCTCACGGCAAGGATCCGCGTTGCGGACACGACGCAGCTGGACGCGGTAGCGGCGGCGTTGCGCCAAGACGCGGCCATCGCCGCTGTGACGCGCAATCGACTCATCTGGCTGGATGAGACCGCCCGCTTCCTGAACGGGATGGACGGTGCCGCCGCCGCGGCGGCGCAGACGACGTCCAATGATCCGCTGTACCCGTACCAGTCCTGGCACTACGGTCTCATCGACCTGCCGCGCGCCTGGTCGCTTACCACCGGGAGCGCCTCGGTATTGGTCGCCGTGGTGGACGACGGGATTCGCTTCGACCATCCGGCGATCGCGGCGAACCTGACGGCGGACGGGTACGACTTCGTCAGTCTGGTCGACTCCCTGATCCTGTGCACCCGTGACACGGTCAGCAATGCCGGTGACGGGAACGGCTACGACCCCGACCCGACCATCCCAGCGTCATACACTCTTAGCTCAACCGGGACCTGCTTCATTCCCGTGAATTTCGGCCACGGCCTTCACGTGGCGGGCACGATCGGGGCCGTGGGCAACGACGGAATCGGCGTGACCGGCGTGAACTGGACGGTGAGAATCCGTCCCGTGCGCGCGTTCGGCGTTGGGGGATTCGGGAACGAGTACGACGAAGCCCAAGGGATCCTCTACGCGGCGGGTCTACCGGCGGACAACGGAGCGGGCGGCACGGTGCAGGCGAGTAGCGGTGCCAGGATCATCAACATGAGCTTCGGAGGTCCGGACAGTGGGACGACGGAGCACAACGCGATCAAGAGCGCCGCGAGCGCTGGCGCGCTGCTCGTGGCGGCGGCGGGCAACGCTGGAAGCTCCGACCCCGAGTATCCGGCTGCCTACCCGGAGGTCCTGGCCGTCGCTGCGGTGGGCCCTGACGGCTCCCCGACCCCGTATTCGAGCTTCGGCTCATTCGTCGGCATCCGAGCCCCGGGGGGCAACCTCGGTCTTGGCGACTTGACCGATCTGGTCGTTTCTACCGCGTGGGACTTCACCCGTAAAGCGCCCGCATACGCGTATGCGGAAGGCACGTCGATGGCGGCACCACATGTCTCGGGCGTGGCCGCCCTGCTCTTGGCTCAGAACCCTGCGTTGACGGCGGCCGCGTTGCGTTCCCGCCTGACGAGCTATGCGGTCGGTCCGGCAAATCGGTACGGAGCGGGACTGGTGAACGCGTACAACAGCTTGACCCAAAGTCACGGCCCGCCAGCGCGGCGCTATGCGCGCCTCTACTCCGCGGCCACGGGGGCCACCGTGCAGACCGTGCTCGCCCAAGCGGGAGGGGAATTCTCGTTCAGCGATGTGGAGGACGGGTCTTACTTCCTCTACGGCGGCACCGACGAGAGCGGGGATCAACAGGTGGGCAGTCCCGGCAGGCTGTGGGGCGCGTTCGGCGACCCAGCGGTCCCGAGTGCCTTCACGGTCTTGGGCGCGGGGCCGCATCGCGTTTCCTTCTCGATCGGGTTGCCGATCCAGCTCGAGCCCAGCCATACCATCGCAGGGGCGACTCCCTTGGCGATCGGTGGCTATACGCAGGGTGCGATCATCGATACCGCGACCATCGATGTGTATCGCGTGACGATTCCCGCGGCCGCGACCTACACGTTCGAGACCTCGGGCTGGGGGGCGGCCTGCGGTTTTGCGCTCGAGGACGCAACGGCAATCGGTCTGTTCGACGCCGGGAGCAGTTTCATCACGAGCGCCGGCTTTATCGACCGGACCCATCTCAACTTCTGCTCGCGCCTGACGCGCTCGCTCAGCCCCGGTACCTATTACGTCGCCGTCGCAGGAAGCTTCGGCGGGGGGGTGTTCGGGGGCCGCTATCGACTCCAGGCGCGGCTCGGGCCGTAACGGCGCTCCCCGCTCCAGGGCGAGCGGCCGCCTAGCGGCCGCCCAACCGCACGCCGGCCGTGATCGGGAGCAGCGTCGTTCTGGGAAAGCCCGCCAGCGCTGCCACGTTGAGGGAGCGGGCTTCCACGAACAACGCGGCGCCGCGCACGCGATAGGCCACCCCCCCACCCAGGTTCCACGCGAACTTGGTCCCGGAGTTATCCGCGGCGGAGCCCCCCGAGGTCACCGAAATCGTGATGTGGTACACCCCGATCCCGCCAAGCAGGTACGGCTGGACGCGAGCAGCCGACCCAAACGGGAAGGTCAGATCGACGTTTCCGCCCAGCAGCTTAGTCTTCTCGTCCGACGGTTGGCCGAAGGAGGAAGTGAGGGCCGCCTTGAGCTGGTCGTTCGCGCCGTTGGTGCCATAGGTTACGTCCGCGCGGAGCCCAACCGGCCACCGGGCCAGCTTCAAGGCGACGAGCGCCATCCCCTCCCAAGCACTATTGAACCCGTCACCGCTCGCGGCCGCGTGATAGTCGCCCGTGGGAAGCGCCACACCGGCCGCCACGCCGAATTGCGGCCGGAGGCCCTGGGCCGCCGCTGTAGCCGGAGCGACGAGGGCAGCGACGACCACGGCACCTGCTGATTCCCTCAACCAGGACATGCGCACCTCCCGTGTGGCGCCGGTTACCGGGTGCCTTGACTGCTGGCCGCGGCCTCCCCGGCTGCCTTGTGCTTCTCGAACCAGCTGAGCATGTACAGCTGCGTGCGCATAAAGTTGGACGGCTTCGATCCCGTGCCGTGGAATTCGTCACTGAACCGCAGCATCACGGTCGGGACGTGCCGCATCTTGAGCGCCGCGTAGTACTCCTCGGTCTGCGGGATCGGCGTGCGCCGATCGAGCTCCCCCGTCATCAGCAGCGTCGGCGTGGTCACGTGGCCCACGTACATGAGCGACGAATGCGCCAGCCACTCGTCGGGCTTCTCCCAGAACGGCTGGTGGAAGAAGCTGTAGGTGAAGAGCGGGATGTCGGTCTGGCCCGCCATCGCGATCCAGTCGATCACGGGGCAGCGCACCGCGGCGGCGGCGAAGCGTGTCGTGTGGCCGATCACCCAGCTCGAGAGCACGCCGCCTCCCGAGCACCCCGCCACGTACATCCGCGTCGTGTCCACGAACCCGCGCCCGATCACGGCGTCCACGCCGGCCATGAGGTCGTCGTAGTCGGGGCCGGGGTAGTCGTGATCGATCCCGTTGGAGAAGCGGTCCCCGTAGCCGGTGCTGCCGCGCGGGTTGACGAACAGCACCACGTAGCCGTTCGCCGCGAAGTTCTGGAACATGTAGCTGAACCCGACGTTGTACATCGCGAACGGCCCGCCGTGGATCTCGAGCAGCAGGGGATACTTCTTGCCCGCGCTGAATGACGGCGGTGTGACGATCCACCCTTGCACCCGCGTGCCGCCGCTCGAGCCGTACCAGATCTCCTCGGTGCGCGCCAGCCGTTTATCGGCGACGACGTCGTCGTTCACGTGCGTGAGCCGCGCCAGCCCCTGCGGCTTGCGGAGATCGAGCCGCACCACGTCGGCGGGATGGGTGGGATCGCTCAGGACGCCGACCGCCACGAGGGTGTGCGCCACCGAGGCGAGCGACACCACCTGCGCGCCCTGCGTCACGTCGCGCACACCACCCGCCAGGTCCGCCACGTGGACATTGATGGCACCGCGATCGGGCGCGGTGAAGTAGATCGCCTTGCCGTCCGGCGCCCAGGTGAGGTCGCCCGGATCGCGGTCGAGCGAGCGCGACAGATCCCGCATGCCGGAGCCGTCGATCCCGATCGTGTACAGGTCGGACGTCCGGTGGGTCTGACCGCTGGAATCGGCTCCCGCGAACGCCACCGTGCGGCCGTCGGGGGACACGGTCGGGTCGGCCCAATAGCCCGCGCGGGACACGAGCGTGCGGATCGCGCCCGTGGCGACGTCGAGCGCGTAGATGCGGGAGACCCGGTACTGATCGTCCCCCGTCGTGTCGCGCAGCCCGTCGAACACCAGCGTCTTGGCGTCTGGTGTCCAGTCGTAGCCGACGCGGCCCGACAGACCGTCGAAGCGGGCCCCTACGTTCCAGTGCCCGGCGGTGAGCTGGCGCGGCGTCCCGCCCTCCGCCGGAACGAGGAAGAGATGAGTGAAGCCTTGTTTCATGAAGCCGACACGATCCTGCCGGTAGTGCAGCTCATCGACCACGCGGGGCGCCGGAGTCCACTTCGCGCCCGCGGGCGGCTGCGGCATCGAGATCTTCCACGGCGTCGAGTCGGGCACGAGCATCGCGAACGAGATCGCCTTGCCGTCGGGCGACCAGCGCGCGTCCGCGGGCGTCTCCTCCACGCGCGTGACCTGCGTGACCGCCCCCTCGGCATCCATCCAGCGCACGAAGACCTGCGTCCCCTTGGTCTCGCCCTCGGCGAGATACACGATCCGCGTCCCGTCCGGCGACCAGCGGGCACCCGATCCCTTGACGAGGAAGCGTTGATGCGAGCCGTCCGCGTTCATGATCCACAGCGCCGACTCCCACTTGTCTTCCAGCTTGTTCACCCAGCGGCGGGTGTACACGATCTGCGCGCCGTCGGGCGAGATCTGCGGCTCGCTCGCCTGCTCCCAATCGAGGTAATGCGCGACGGTGAGGAGCGTGTCCGACGCGGTCTCCTGAGCGGCGATGGCGATCGGGGCGAGCAGCAGCGAAAGCAGCAACGCGGGACGCATGGAGGACCTCCTCGTTCACCGGGTTACGGATCCACGGCGGCGGCGTGGCGCTCCGCGACGGCCCGTTCGACCCGCTGGGCAAACACGTGCGCACCCGCCGGCGCCATGCGGGCGGCGTCGCCTTTCAGCTCGTAGTTGTCCGCCAGGACCGCCTTGCCCGTGGTCGCGTCGAACAGCTCCGCGCGCAGCAGCCAGACCAGGTTGCTCGTCTTCGAGACGGTGCCCTTCGCCACCCAGCGAGCACCGAGCCGCCGCGCCAGGACTCGCGCGCACGCATTGTCGCACGGATTGCCGTCGGCTTCGGCGGCGGTCACCGCGGCGGCCACCGTAGCAGAATCGACGACGGCGACGCCGTCGAAGGCGCGCAGCGTGGCGAGCAGCCGGCTCGTCGCGGCGCGGACCACCGCGGTGTCCCCCGGCTCGAGCACGTTGGCGTACGCGCCGTCGAACCGCAGATTCAACACCACCATCCCGGGGCGCGCCGACTGCGCGACGAGCGGGAAGGCGACCAGAAAGCCTGCCAGGCACAGGATGAAACCACGCGGGCGCACGACAGCCTCTCGAGAGACGACGGCCCGAATAATCTACCGGCAGGGCCGTGGGAATGCACCGCCGTCGCCGCGCCTCCGGGGTACGTAGATTTCCGGCGCGATGAGCTTCCTCCCCGTGGGCGATTACGGCGTGATCGGTGACCTCCACACCGCGGCGTTGGTCGGGCGCAACGGCTCGATCGACTGGTTGTGCGCACCCCGCTTCGATTCGCCCAGCGTGTTCGCCGCGCTGCTCGATCAGGTCCGAGGCGGCCGCTGGTGCATCGCGCCCACGGTGCCGGCGACGACCGAGCACCGTTACCTCCCGGGCACCAACATCCTGGTGACGACGTTCCGCATCGAATCGGGGGGTGTGCTCGTCGTCACGGACTTCATGCCCGCCGGGCCCGCCCGCGAGGGGCGCACCGAGATACACCGGCGCGTGCAGTGCACCCGGGGCGCCTGCGAGGCGGAGGTCGTATTCGAGCCCCGGTTCGACTACGGCACGCGTCAGCCCGTGCTGGCCCGGCGCGCCTGCGGCGTGCTCGCCACCGACGCGGAGGACGACGTCGCCACCCTCTCCTCTGCGCCGGACGTGGCGTGGCAGATCGAGCCCGCGCGCGCCACCGCCCGCTTGAGCCTCGCCATGGACGAGGCCGCCTGGTTCGTGTTGCGGTGCGACGACGATGAGGTATATGCCGTCGCGCATTACCGCTCGCAGGAGAAACTCGACGCGACCGCCCGCTGGTGGGACGAGTGGTCCTCGCGGCTGCAGTACCAGGGTCCGTACCGCCAGGAAGTGGAGCGCAGCGCCCTGGCCCTCAAGCTGTGCTGCTACGAGCCCTCGGGCGCCATCATCGCCGCGCCCACGACGTCGCTGCCGGAAACTCCGGGGGGGGGCGGCGGGCGGAACTGGGACTATCGCTACGCCTGGTTGCGGGATGCGGCGTTCGTGCTGTTCGCGCTCGACCGCGTGGGGTTCTACGCCGAGGCGGACGGGTTCCTGCAGTTCCTCAAGCGGGTGTGTCGGCGGGCCGACGCGCGTCACGTACAGATCATGTACGGCGTGGATGGCCGGCGCGACCTGCCGGAGCAGGTGCTCGAGCATTTCGACGGGTACCGCGGTGCGCGGCCGGTGCGCGTGGGCAATGGCGCGGCCCAGCAGTTTCAGCTCGACGTCTACGGCGAGCTGCTCGATACCGTCGACATCTGGCGGCGCCATCACGCCATGACCGAAGGCGTGTGGAAGGTGCTGCAGCATCTCGTGGACTGGACCGCGACGCACTGGCGCGAGCCGGACCTGAGCATTTGGGAGCCGCGCCAGGAGCCGAAGCACTTCGTGTTCAGCAAGGTCATGGCCTGGGTGGCGCTGAACCGAGGCGCGCGCATCGCCGCCGATCTCGGCCTCCCGGGCGACACGGCCCGCTGGCAGCGCGAGGCCGAGCTGGTGCACGCCGAGGTGCTGGAGCGCGGCTGGGATCCCGTCCGCCAGACGTTCGTGCAGGTCTATGGCGAGCCCCAGCTCGACGCCGCGTTGCTCGTGATCCCCAAGGTGCGGTTCCTGCCCCGCGCCGACCCCCGCGTGCGGAGCACCATCGCGGCAGTGCGGCGCGAGCTCGCCACGTCGTGCGAGGAACTCATCTATCGCTATAAATCCCCCGACGGCTTGGGCGGCGACGAAGGCGCGTTCCTCGCCTGCAGCTTCTGGCTGGCGCAGACGCTCGCCATGGCCGGCGATTTCGACGAGGGCGAGCGGCTGTTCCACAATCTGCTGCGACGCGCCAACCCGCTCGGCCTGTTCGCCGAGGAAATCGATCCCGCCACGGGCGAGCAGCTGGGCAACTTTCCGCAGGGGTTGTCCCACGCCGCGCTGATCACCACGGCGTACGTGCTGGAGCGATTGCGACCGAAGAGCGACTAAGGGGGACTGATCGAGTGCCGTCCTGCGATTGTGTATGAGGGACTGAAGTCCCTGCTCGGCCGGGGGGCGTCCTTAAGGACGCGCTGCCGCCGAGGTGGGACTTCAGTCCCTCATACATCCCCGACGCTATCTTTTTTCGGAGCTCGCCTGCCCGAGCAGCGCCAGCGCCACCCCGTTGGTCCACCCGAACCCGTCCTGCGTCGGATACTCGCCGCCGCCGGCACGCCGCTCGAGGTTCACGACGTCGTACTTCTCGGTCATCTTGCCGGTCGCACGATAGGTCCGCCGGTTCAAGGCGAGCCAGCGATCGCGCGCGACAGCGGCCAGGTCGCCACGCCCGTAGCGGCGCACCCCCTCGATCGCGAGCCACTCGAGCGGCGCCCACCCGTTGGGCGCGTCCCACTGCTGACCCGAGGCGACCAGCGTCGGTACGAATCCGCCCGGCTTCAAGAACAGCCGCTCCAGCTGCGCGGCAACTTTGCGACCCTGGTCGGGCGTGGCGAGCCCGAAGTACAGTGGGGCCGCGGCGGCGATGGTGGGGCGATCCGTCACGCGCACGCCCGTCCGCCAGCGGACGTCGAAGAAGAACCCGGCGCCCGGCTCATACGAGGCGTTGAGCAGCGCCTGGCGACGGGCCTCGGCGGCGCGCGCGAACCGGTCCGCCACGTCCCGGTCTCCCGGCCGCCCGCGGACGCGCCGCAGCGCGACGATCGTCCGCTCGGCGTGGTAGAGGAGGCAGTTGAGATCGACCGGGAGCAGCTCGGTCGTTTCCAGCGTACGCAGGTCCTTCGGGTCGCGCAGCCAGCGGCTCGAAAAATCCCAGCCGCTCTCGGCCGTAGCCCGGACGTTCCGGTAAAACGCCTCCCGCTGCGGCGCAGGCAGTGTCTGCGCCAGCTCGTAGTCCGGGCGATACGACTCGGGCCGCGGCTCGGCAAGGTCGTCCCAGTAACGGTTCAACACTGATCCGTCGGGCAGCCGCACGACGCGGCGGTACACTTGCGCCGGCGCGAGCCGCTCCGCACCGTCCATCCAGAAGGCGTGCTCCGACTCGAGCGCATCGAGGTAGGTCAGCGCCTGGGTGGTGTCGGTCGCCGTGGCGTACAGCCCGACCATGGCGCCGAAGAACGGCGGCTGGCTGCGGCTGAGATAGTACGTCCGGTTGCCGTTGGGGATGTGCCCGACGGTCCGGATCAGGTACGCGAAGTTGTCGAGCATGCTGCGCACCAGATCGGTCCGGCCGCTCGCGACGAGCCCCAGCATCGTGAAATACGAGTCCCAGTAGTAGACTTCGCGGAACCGGCCGCCGGGGACGACGTACGGCTGCGGCAGCGGGATCAACGACGAGCGCGCGTCCGCCGTGTCGGGCCGGCGGGTGAGCACGGGCCAGAGCGCCCGGATGTGGTCTTCCATCGTGCGGGCAGGGTCGGCGTGGAAGCCCTCCCCGACCGGCCGCGGCAACTCGAAGTTCTGCTCCACGAAGCGTTGCAAGCTGAACCCCGCCAAGCCTCGAGCGGAGGCGTACCGGTCGGCCATCTCGGCCGGCGCGAGGAGGGGCCCGGCGTCGACGAATGTCTTCGAGTCTGCAAAGATCCCCGAAAGCTGAACATCCTGGAACAGCGGCCCCAGGTCGTGCGCAGGGTCGTACCGCGTGACAGGAGGCGACGCGGTCCGGCATCCGACTGCCAGAGCGAGCGCCGAGAGGACCCCGAGGAGGGGCGCTGGGCGAGGGCGAGCGAGGTGAGACACTGGCCTCACATTGTGCCAGTTTTCACGATCCTTGACAACTCCCCGTTTTGGGGCAGAATCAACCGTTCCGACCTTCCATTCCCCATTTTGTCGAGGGGCAGACGTATGGCACTCGTCCGTCATGTCGTTCCGGTGCTCTTCAGCAGCTTGGTGTGGGTCGCGCAGCTCGGCGCGCAGGACTCGACCGGCGCTGTCACGGGTAAGGTTGTGGACGCCACCACGCAACAGGCCCTACCCAGCGTCGAAGTCGCCATTGCAGGATCGCCGCACCGCATGCTCACCCACATCGATGGCAGCTTCCTCTTGAGCGGGATACCAGCCGGAATCCACCGCCTGCGGGCGACCCGCATCGGGTACAGCCCGCAATTGCAGGACGTCACGATCACGCCGGGTGGGACGGTCACGGCGAACATCACGCTGACGCAGGCGGCGGCGATTCTCGAAGCCGTCGTGGTGACCGGGTACGGCACCCAGCGGCGCGAGGCCATCACCGGATCGGTCTCGACGATCGACGGGAACTCTGCGAACGTGGGAGTAGTCGACAACGTCAACAACATGGTCCAGGGTCGGGCCGCCGGCGTCACGATTATTCAGAACAACGGCGAGCCCGGGGCCGGCGCGCAGGTCCGCATCCGCGGCGGCACATCGATCAGCGCGAGCAACGAGCCGTTGTACGTGATCGACGGAGTCCCCATCAACAACGTGCCGACCGAACCGGGCGGCTTCGGTGTCGGCGGAGAGCCGCCGCTGCCCCGCAGTCCGCTCAACTTGATCAATCCCTCGGACATCGGCTCGATCACGATTCTCAAGGACGCCGCGGCGACGGCCATTTACGGCAGCCGGGCCGCCAACGGCGTCGTGTTGATCGAGACGAAGAAGGGCTCCACCTCCAGCGGAGCCGGCGTCGAGTATGACGGCTACGTGGCGATGGCGAGTGCGTCGAACCACCTGGACGTGCTGAACGGAGATCAATACGGGCAGTTCGTTAACGGCCAGGTTAGCGTTTGGCGGTCAGATTCAACTTCTACCTGTGCGAGCCGGCCGACGCTCTGCTCGAACCAGACCGTCTTCAAGGACTCGGTGGCGGGCAAGTTGGGCGGCCTGAGTCCCTCGCACCTAGCGGCCTTGGGGCAACTCGTCAAGATAGGACCCAATCCGGGTGATACCACCAGGATCATGTACAACACCAACTGGGAGAATGAGGTGTCGCGCACCGCCGTGACGCACAATCACAATCTGTCGTTCGCCGGCGGGGGCGAGGACACACGCTATCGCGCGTCGCTCAATTTCATGAACCAGGAGGGGATAGCGATCTCCAACGGCTTCCAGCGCGTGCAGGGGCGCCTCAATGCGACCCACAACGCGTTCGACAACCGGCTGCGCCTCGGCCTCAATGTGACTACGTCGCATACCAAGAATGACTATATCACGTTCGAGAGCACAGCTGGGTTCGAAGGCGGCGTGTTCCAGAACGTGGCGATCTTCAACCCGACGCAACCGGTGAGGGTGGTCGACCCGGCGAGCGGGCTGACCAACTACTACGAGCTGCTCGGTCAGACCTCGGTGCGCAACCCGGTGGCGCTGGCGAACCAGATCACCGACATCGGCCAGACGACCCGCACCCTGGGCAACGCGACGGCCGAGCTCGATCTCGTGCCGGGGCTCACGGCGCAAGTGAATGTCGGGGTGGATCGCTCGGATGGCTTCCGGAACATCTACCTCCCGAAGGCAAGCCCGGTGGGCGCCCAGTATAACGGGCTGGCGCGCCAATCGAGTCTCGACAACACCACGGTGACGCTGCAAACGCTGCTGACGTTGCGCCGGCAGCTCGGCGATATCCACAGTCTCGACGTCGTGGGTGGGTACGAGTTCAGCAAATTCAACACCGGTAACCTGACGACTCAAGGTCAGGGATACGTCACCGATGCGCTGCTCTTCAACAACCCCGGCGCCGCCCAAACCATCACGGATTTCTCGGGGCGAGACTTGAGCCGCCAAGTCGCGTTCTTCGGCCGGGCCAACTACGGTCTCAAGGATCGCTACTTCCTGACCGGGGTGCTGCGGTACGACGGCTCGTCCCGCTTCGCGGTGGGGCATAAGTGGGCGCTGTTCCCGGCGGTGTCGGGGTCGTGGCGCATCAGCGAAGAGAATTTCCTGCGCGATCGCGGGTTCTCGGAGCTGCGCCTGCGCGCCGGATACGGCCTGCAGGGCAATCCGGGCGTCCCCCCCTATTCCTCCTTGCTGACGCTCAGTCCTGATCCTGGCGCGCGCTATCCGTTCGGCGGTGTGCCGGTGTCCGGTGTGATCCCGACCCGAGATGCCAACCCGACCCTCAAATGGGAGCAGACGGCGCAGTTCAATGTGGCCCTCGACTACGGCTTCCTGAATAACCGGGTCTCCGGGAGCGTGGAGTATTATGTCAAGAACACCTCCGATCTGCTGTTGCAGGTGTCGAACGCGCAGCCGGCTTTCGCGGAGCAGCGGCTCGCGAACGTCGGAAAGGTTCGTAACAAGGGTCTCGAGATCTCAATCGACGCGCTGGCGCTGTCCCGACCGAATTTCACCTGGCGGGCCGGACTGGTGTTCGCGGCCGAGCGGAACCGGGTGGTCGATCTTGGCCCGTTCAGCTCCATCGCCACCGGTACCGTGAGCGGTCAGGGCCAGTCCAACGTGGACGCCCAGCGCATCCTGCCCGGACAGCCGATCGGCACATTCTTCGGACCGCGCTTTCTCCGCGTGAACGCGGCGGGACAGCAGGTGTTCGCCTGTGTCGCAGCCAGCGCGGGATGTGTCAATGGGGAGACGTTGAAGCCAACCGCCAACGACTATACCATCATCGGCAACGCCAACCCGGACTTCACGCTCGGCCTGCACAGCCAGGTGAATTGGGGCAAGTTCGACTTGAGCTTCCTCATCCGGGCGGCGGTGGGACAGGACGTGTTCAACAACACCGCGCTCGTGTTTGGCACAAAGAGCGACGCGTTGCAGGACAAGAACTTCCTGCTCTCGGCCCTGACCGATCCGACCGGGATCCACGAGCCGGCCATTTACTCGTCCCGCTGGGTCGAAGGCGCGTCGTTTGTGCGGCTGCAGAATCTCACGGTGGAGTACCGACTCGACGTACCGTTCTTGAGCGGATCGGCCCGCAGTGCCCGGCTCTACGTGTCGGCCGACAACCTGTTCGTGCTGACCGGCTATTCGGGCTTGGATCCGGAGGTCTCGAACCTGGCCTCGGGGCTCAATCCGAGCGCCGGGCTGCAAGCGCGTAGTATCGACTATCTCAGCTATCCGCGCCCCCGCACCATTACCGGAGGCCTCCGACTCACGTTCTGAGGATCTCGAGTCCTATGACGACATCACTTGTGACGAAGCCGATCGGAGCGGTGGGGCTGTTCGGGCTGTTTTTCCTCGGCATGGTGCTGGTGCCCCTGGGATGCACGAACCTGGACGAAAACCCCCCCAGTGCGATTACCCCGGCCAACTTCTACCGCAACCAGGGGGAAGTGCTCAGCAGCCTGGCGGGCATTTACGCTCAGCTCCGGGGCACGCTGGACGACTACTACAACGTGAGCGAAATCAGCACCGACGAGATGATCGTGCCCACGCGTGGCTCGGATTGGTACGACGGCGGTCAATGGCTCGAGCTGCACCACCAGACCTGGACGCCAGTCAGCCCGGTCGGCAACGGTTTTGGGAACGGTATCTGGGTGACCGCGTTTACCGGCATCGCGCGCGCCAACGCGCTACTCGAGGTGTTGCCGACCCTGACGTTCACGAGTCGAGACACCGTCGCAGCCGAGGCCAGGACGCTGCGGGCCTTCTACTACTACTTCCTGATGGACGCGTTCGGCGGCGTGCCGATCGCCACCACGACGCAGATCCAGGCACGGCCGCGCGCGACGCGCGACTCGGTATTCCGCTTCATCCAGTCGGAGCTGACGGCGGCCCGCGCCGCGCTGCCAGCCACGTGGCCGGCGGAGAACAATGGGCGCATGACGCAAGGCGGCGTCGATGCCATCCTGGCCAGTATGTATCTGAACGCCGCGGTGTTCGACAAGGACGTGGGCGTCAGTCCTACGGCCTACAACTCGTGCACGACCGTGCAGATCGGTTCTCAGAACGCGTGCCAGGCCGCCATCGCCGCGGCGAACAACATCCTGAACTCCTCGGCGGGATATCAGTTGGCCGACTCGTTTGCGCAAAGCTTCCGGGCCGGCAACGCCACGTCGAAGGAGAACATCCTGGTCATCAAGTTCGCTCCCGTGGCGGACATCGGCCTCAACTTCGTGATGCGGTCGCTGCACTACAACCAGTACACGCCCACGCCCTGGAACGGCTTCGCGATCCTGGCGGAGACGTACAACGCGTTCGATGCGGCCGACCGGCGCCGGAACGTCATCCTGCAAGGACCGCAGAACAACGTCGAGACCGGCGCGCCGGCTAAGGACCGGGCCGGCAACCCGTTGGTCTTCACCATCAACATCGCTGATGAGACGCAGGCCACCGAAGGCGAAGGCCCTCGACTCTACAAGTGGCCGGCCGATGCGAAGCACGTGGCCCAGAACAACGGCAACGATTACGCCTGGTTCCGCCTGGGCGAGATCCTCCTGATCAAGGCCGAGGCGCTGAACGAGCTGACCCCAGGGGATCCCACGGCCTTGGCGCTGGTGAATCAGCTGCGCGCCCGTCCCAAAGAAACCGTCGCGCCGGCGCTCGCAGGGCCCATTACTCGCGACCTTATCCTCCAGGAGCGCCGGTTCGAGCTCACCGGCGAAGCCAAGCGGCGCCAGGATCTGATCCGGCACGGCAAGTACACGCAGGCGTGGGGGTACAAGCCGGCAAGCGCAGCGTTCCGAGTGCTGCTGCCGATTCCGCAGAAGCAGCTGGACGCGAATCCAATGTTGACCCAGAATCCCGGGTACTGAGCGGAGAAGGCACGTAACAGGTTGTGAAGGTTGTGAAGGGTGTGGAGGTCGCGGTAGGGGCGCAGCACGCTGCGCCCCTACGTTTTCTTGCGGCCCTACAGCTTCTGATCTCTGCTGTGTGTCTCGTCGCCGCCTGCTCCGGTGCCGCCGGGTCCGCCGCAGCGCCCCCCGCTGACAGCCGGCTGTTCACCCTGCTCCCCTCCAGCTACACCGGCGTGCGATTCGAGAATCGTCTCACCGAGACCAACGACCTGAACGTCTTCACCTACCGTAATTTCTACAACGGCGGCGGCGTCGCGATCGGCGACCTGACGGGCGATGGGCTGCCGGAGATCGTGCTCACCTCCAATCAGGGCGGCCCGCGGCTGTACCTGAACGAGGGGAAGTTCCACTTTCGGGACGTCACTCGAGAGGCGGGCTTGCGGAACAAGGACGGGTCGTGGACCACAGGCGTCACGCTGGCCGACGTGAACGGCGACGGGCGACTCGACATCTACGTGTGCAAGGCCGGCAAAGTGCCGGGAGCGCTCCGCGCCAACGAGCTCTGGATCAATCAGGGCCTGAATGCGCACGGGGTGCCGACCTTCGTCGAGATGGCGGCCGCCTACGGCGTCGCGGACACGGGATACTCGACCCAGGCGGTGTTCTTCGACTACGACCGCGACGGCGATCTGGACCTGTTCGTCGTGAACAACTCGCCCCGCCCCGTCTCGAGCATGCCGCTCGAGAACACCCGGAACGTGCGCGACCCGCTCGGCGGCGACCGGCTGTACCGCAACGACGGGGGGCACTTCGTGGACGTGAGCGCCGCGGCCGGGATCTACGGCAGCGAGATCGGCTTGGGCCTGGGCGTCGTCGTGAGCGACGTGAACGGGGACGGCTGGCCCGACATCTACGTCGCAAACGACTTCTTCGAGCGCGACTATCTGTACATCAATAAGGGGGACGGGACCTTCGTTGAGCGGCTGGAGCAGGAGATGCCCTCCATCAGCTTGTCGTCGATGGGGCTCGATATCGCGGACGTGAACAACGACGGCTGGCCCGACATCTACGTCGTGGACATGCTACCCGAAGACGAACACCGGCTCAAGACCACCACGTCGTTCGAGGACTGGCACCGCCTCCAGGCCGAGGTCCGCAACGGCTTTCACTACCAGTTCACCCGCAACATGCTCCATCTCAACAACGGCAACGGCACGTTCTCGGACATCGGCCAGCTGGCCGGCGTGGCCCGCACGGACTGGAGCTGGAGCGCCCTCATCGCGGACCTCGATCTGGACGGCTCCAAGGACATCTATGTGACGAACGGCCTCGCCAAGGACGTCACGTCGCAGGACTACATCGCGTTCCTGGGGAAGAACGAGACGATGCGCGCGGCCACACAGGGCAAGCAGGTGGACTTCCTGAAACTCACGGCAGCGATGAGCTCGACGAAGCTGCCGAACTACGCATTCCGGAACAACGGTGACCTGACGTTCTCCAACGAGAGCGCCGCCTGGGGATTGAACACGCCGAGCTTCTCCAATGGCGCGGCCTACGGGGATCTGGACGGCGACGGGGCGCCGGACCTGGTCGTCAACAACGTCGACCAGGAAGCTTTCGTCTATCGCAACAACGCCCGGACGCTGCTCCCGAACCACTATCTCCAGGTCCAACTCGAGGGAGAGGGCGCCAACCGGCTCGCGATCGGCGCGACGGTGACGCTGTGGAGCGGGAAGGAGCAGTTCTTCCAGGAGGAAGAGCCCACGCGCGGCTTCCAGTCGAGCGTGGACTACCTGCTGACCTTCGGCGTCGGGCGGCGCGATACCATCGATTCGGTGACGGTGCAGTGGCCCGATGGCCGCGTGAGCGTCTCGAAGATGGTGGCGACGAACCAGCGCGTCACCATCCGCCAGGCGCACGCGGTGGCAGCCCCCGCCCATGGCCCCAAACCCCTAACCCCTCTCTTCACCGACATCACGGACCGGATCGGGCTCCCGTACGTCCACCAGGAGAACGACTTCGTCGACTTCGACCGAGAACCTCTCATCCCCAAGCTGCTGTCGACCGAGGGACCGTACCTCGCCGTGGCGGACGTGAACGGCGACGGGCTCGATGACCTGTTCATCGGGGGCGCGAGAGATCAGCCGGGCGAGCTCCTGATCCAGCAGCCCGACGGCCGCTTCGTGAGCAGCGACCGCAGCGTCTTCGAGCAGGATCGCGTGTCGGAGGACCTGGGCGCCGTGTTCTTCGACGCGGACGGCGACGGCCACCCCGACCTCTACGTCGTGAGCGGTGGCAACGAGTTCTCGAGCATGTCCCCCGCGCTCCAGGACCGGCTGTATCTGAACGACGGGCGAGGGCATTTCCGCAAAGCTACCGCTAACCTGCCGTCCGAGTATATCAGCGGATCACGCGTCGTGGCCGCCGACTACGACGGGGATGGCGACGTCGACCTGTTCGTCGGTGGGCGCGTGGTCCCGTGGCGCTACGGCAGCGATCCCCAGAGCATGCTGCTCCAGAACGACGGGCACGGCCACTTCACCGACGTAACCGCGACACTCGCACCCGAACTGGCACGGGTCGGTATGGTGACCGACGCGGTGTGGCAGGACGTGGATGGCGATGGCCGCCTCGATCTCGTCGTGGTGGGGGAGTGGATGCCGATCACGATCTTTCACAACGCGGGCGGCGGGAAGCTCGTCCGCCGGAACACCCCTGGGCTCGAGCAGAGCCACGGCTGGTGGAATCGCATCGTGGCCGGCGACTTCACGGGCCACCGGGACGGGCGCGTCGATTTCATCGTCGGCAACCTGGGCCTCAACACGCGCTTCCACGCGACCGCGACCGAGCCCGTGACCATGTATGTGAAGGACTTCGCCAGGAGCGGCTCCGCGCAGCAGATCGTAGCGACCTACAGCGGGGGCGTGAGCCATCCGCTCGCGATGCGAGACGAGCTCGTCAACGCCCTCCCCTACCTCAAGACTCGCTATCTCACGTACCAGGAGTACGCCGGGCAGACGGTGACCGACATCTTCTCGGCTGCGGACTTGGCCGGTGCGGTCGAGAAGCAGGCGTACACGTTCGCCACGGCCCTCGCGAGGAACAACGGCGACGGCTCGTTCACGCTCGTGCCTCTGCCGCTCGCGGCCCAGCTGGCGCCGGTGTACGGCATCCTCGCTGCGGACTTTGACGGGAACGGCACGCGGGATCTGCTCCTGGCCGGGAATTTCGACGGCGTGCAGCCGGAAATCGGCAGGATGAGTGCGAGCTACGGCCTGTTACTGCGCGGCGACGGCAAGGGGAACTTCACGCCGGTCCGCACCGTCGAGAGCGGCTTTTTCGTGCCCGGACAGGCGCGTGATATCGCGCGCGTCCGGACCCGGGATGGGCCCCGCTACGTGGTGACCCGCAACAACGACCGGCCGCTCGTGTTCCGTGCCGCACCGACGAACCGGTCAGTGGCGGCGCGTCCCTGAGCGTGTCACCGCCGACCCGGCCGCTTCGTCTTGATGACGATCACGCCGTTGGCGCCGCGCATTCCGTAGATCGCCGTATCGCCGACGTCCTTCAAGACCTGGATCGATTCGATGTCGTACGGATTGATCCCGGTCAGGCTGCCGTTCGGACCGGGCTGCATCGGGATGCCGTCGACTACATACAGCGGCTGGGTACTCGCGTTGAAGGACGAGGCGCCACGGATGCGCACGGCGATGCCGCCGTCAGCGGTCCGGCTGACTTCGACGCCGGAGAACCGTCCTTGCAGCACCTTTTCAATCGGCTGGCCGGGGTTGCGTTCAATATCTTCAGACGTCACCGTCGCGGGGCCAGGCGGGCTCGTCTGGCGCGTTCCGCTGGCATGAGAGCATCCGGCAACGACTTGAACCACGAGACCAACGGGCAAGAGGGAACGCGATGAGAGCGAGGTCATTGGAATCCCCCGGTAAGAGAGCGCAGCCTTATCGCAGAATATACCTCGTTTCGAGGGTTCTGCCGTTCGCGCTCTGCGTCGCCTCCGCCCAGGCCCAGCTCCGCGTCGCCTCACCGGACGGTCGGAACGAGGCCACGGTCGAAATCCACGAGGGCAAGCTGTACTACAGCCTGCGACGGGACGGTCGAGCGCTGCTGCTGCCGTCGCTGCTCGGCTTCGAGTTTCAGGGCGCGGCGCCCCTGCGCGACGGGCTGCGCCTGGTCGACACGAGCCGGAACGCGGTCGACGAGACCTGGACCCAGCCGTGGGGCGAAGTCGCCCGCGTGCGGGACCATCACAACGAGCTGCGGGTCGCCGTCGCTGAAGCGGCGCCCCAGGGACGGCGGTTCGCCGTGGTGTTCCGGGCTTTCAACGACGGCGTCGGGTTCCGCTACGAGCTACCGGCGCAGCCCACCCTCCAGGACTTCGTCATCACGGACGAACTCACCGAGTTCGCCTTGGCGGACGACGCCCGGGCGTGGTGGATCCCGTCGAATCGGCCGAGGCTGGACCGCTCGGAGATGTTGTACTCGTCCTCGCCGGTGAGCGTGATCGACAGCGTGCAGACCCCGCTCACGCTGGAGACCCGCGACGCCAGCACGTTCATCGTCATTCACGAAGCGAATCTGGTGGATTACGCGCGCCTGAACCTGCGGGGCGCGCGCATGGAGAATCGCACGCTGCACGCGGCGCTGGCGCCGTACGCCGACGGCATCAAAGTGCGCGGCCACACGCCGTTCGTGACGCCGTGGCGCACGATTCAGCTGGCCGACCGCGCCACCGATCTGGCGCCGTCGGTGCTCGGCCTGAACCTGAACCCGCCCAGCGTGCTCGAGAACACGAGCTGGATCAAGCCGATGAAGTACATCGGTATCTGGTGGGGCATGCACATCGGCACGATGACTTGGAGCTCGGGGCCCAAGCACGGCGCCACGACTGCGAACGCGAAACGCTACATCGATTTCGCCGCCGCCAACGGACTGGGCGGCGTGCTGGTCGAGGGCTGGAACTTGGGCTGGGACGGCGACTGGATTCAGAACCGCAACGCCTTCTCGTTCACGCGAGCCTATCCCGATTACGATCTCCCGGAGGTCGCGCGCTACGCCCATGAGAAGGGTGTGAAGCTGATCATCCACAACGAGACGTCGGGGGGAATCGAAAACTACGAGCGCCAGCTGGATAGCGCCTTCGCGCTCTACCATTCGCTCGGCCTCGACGCCGTCAAGTCGGGCTACGTCGCCGACTTGACGAGCGAAGGCCACTCGCACCACGGACAGTACATGGTGCGGCACTATCGCAAGGTGATCGAGACGGCCGCGAAGTACGGCATCATGCTGGACGTCCACGAGCCGATTCACGACACCGGGGAGCGGCGCACCTACCCGAACATGATGACGCGGGAGGGGGCGCGCGGCCAGGAGTACAATGCCTGGGGGGGCGAGGGGGGCAACCCGCCGGAGCACGAGACGATTCTCTTTTTCACGCGACTGCTCGCCGGGCCGATGGACTTCACGCCAGGCATCTTCGACATCCTGATCGCGCGCGGCACCGGCCGGCCCCGCCGTCCCGAGGAGCCCCGGCCGCGCACGACGCTCGCCAAGCAGCTCGCGCTCTACGTGGTGCTCTACTCGCCGCTCCAGATGGCGGCGGACCTCCCCGAGAACTACGAGCACCAGCCCGCCTTCCAGTTCATCCGCGACGTGGCGGTCGACTGGGACACCACGCGCGTGCTCGCGGGCAAGATCGGTGACTACGTCGTGGTGGCGCGGCGCGAGCGGAACGCCCCGAGCTGGTTCATTGGAGCGATCACGGACGAGGAAGGGCGCACGTTCGACATCCCGCTGTCGTTCCTGACGCCGGGTCGCCGCTACGTCGCCGAGATCTACGCAGACGGCCCCGGGGCGCATTGGCTCACGAACCCCCTGCCGGTCTCGATCTCGCAGCGCGCCGTCGACGCGAGGACGAGCCTCCATCTGGTCCTCGCTCCCGGGGGCGGGCAAGCGATCCGGATTCGGCCGGCGCGATAAGGCACGTGGGAACGCGTTGGCTACTGCTGCTCCTCGCCGCCTGCACCAGGACGCCGCAGCCCCCCCCGTTGTTCGAGCTTCTGTCCCCCCGCGCCACGGGCGTCACGTTCGTCAACCAAGTGCCGGAGCAGGATACCGCGCTCAACATCATCAACTTCCTCAACTACTACAACGGCGGCGGCGTCGCCGTAGGCGACGTGGACGGCGACGGGCTCCCCGATCTCTACTTCACGTCGAACGTGGGTCCCAATCGGCTGTACCGGAACCTGGGCAACTACCGGTTCGAGGACGTCACCGAGCGCGCCGGCGTGGCAGATCCCGATGGCTGGAAGACCGGCGTCACCATGGCCGACGTCAACGGCGACGGGCGCCTGGACATCTACGTCTCCGCCATGAGCTATCTCACGATGCACGGCCACAACGTCCTGTACATCAACAACGGCGACGGCACCTTCACCGACCGCACCAAGGAGTATGGACTCGACTTCGCCGGCTACTCCACCCAGGCCGTGTTTTTCGACTACGACGGCGACGGCGACCTGGACATGTACCTCCTCAACTACTCCACCCACGCCGAGCGCGGGCCGAGCACCCACCCGCAACGCGAGCCGCGCCATCCACGATCAGGTGACCGCCTGTTCCGTAACGACGGGGGCCACTTCGTGGATGTGAGCGAGCGGGCCCACATCTACGGAGGTGTCGAGGGATACGGCCTGGGCGTGGTCGCGACCGACGTGAACCTCGATGGCTGTCCCGACCTGTACGTCGCCAACGACTTCCAGGAGAACGACTTTCTCTACATCAACAATTGCGACGGCACGTTCACCGAGTCCATCGCCAGTGCGGTGGGGCACACCAGCCATGCCTCCATGGGCGTCGATGCCGCCGATTACAACAACGACGGGCGACCCGACGTAATGGTGCTCGACATGCTGCCCGAGCGGGAGGACGTCCTCAAGACCTCCGCCAACGCCGACCCGTGGCCGATTGAACACATGAAGGAGCAAGCCGGCTACTACCCGCAGTACGCCCGCAACACGCTGCAGCTCAACCGCGGCGTCGTGGGCGGCACAGTGCGCTTCAGCGAGATCGGCTATCTGGCGGGCGTGCACGCGACCGATTGGAGCTGGGCGCCCTTGTTCGCGGACCTGGACAACGACGGCAACAAGGACCTCCTCGTCACCAACGGCATCTATCGCCGGCCCAACGACCTGGACTACCTCGCGGCGGTACGCGACTCCGCCGTCCAGGCCGCCCTGGCGTCCGGCATCAGCTCGGGGCTGTTGCGGCGCCTGACGCATCTGATGCCCCACGTCCCCATCGCGAACTACGCGTTTCGCAACAACGGCAACCTGACGTTCACGAACATGGCGCAACCGTGGGGCCTGGCGCAGCCGGGGTTCTCGAACGGCGCGGTCTACGCGGACCTGAACAACAGCGGTGCCCTCGACCTGGTCGTGAACAATCTCAACGCCCCGGCCGCGATCTACCGCAACCACGCGCGCGAGCTCAACGGAAACTCGTACCTGACGGTCGTGCTGCGGGGCTCCGGAGCCAACACGGCGGGGATCGGCGCGAAGGTGATCGTCAAGCAGCATGGCACGACCCAGCTGCTGGAGCAGATGCCCACGCGCGGCTTCCAGTCCTCCGTCGATCCCCGCTTGCACTTCGGGCTGGGCACGTCCAACGAGATCGACTCCCTGATCGTCATCTGGCCGGACCGGCGCTTTCAGGTGTTAACGCACGTCGCGGCGGACCGGGCCATCGCGCTGTCACAGCAAGACGCCACGGCCCTGACCCCCAGCCCCCAGCCCCTAGCCCCCGTTTTCGCCGACGTCACGGACCGGATCGGCGTCGATTTCAAGCACCGGGAGAACTCCTTCTACGACTACAACCGCCAGCCGCTGATTCCGCACGTGCTGTCGCGCGAAGGCCCTGCCCTGGCCGTCGCGGACGTGAACGGTGACGGACTGGACGACTTCTACGTCGGCGGCGCCAAATGGCAGGCTGGCGAGCTCTTCATCCAGCAGCGGGACGGCACGTTCCGCCGAAGCACGCAGCCTGCATTGCAGGCCGATAGCCTGGCCGAGGACGTCGCCGCGACGTTTTTCGATGCCAACGGCGACGGGTACCCGGATCTCTACGTCGTGAGCGGCGGCAACGAGTTCTGGGGAGGTCACCCTGCGCTCCAGGACCGCCTCTACATCAACGACGGGAAGGGGAATTTCCACCGGGACGCAGAGGCGCTCCCGCGGCTCTCGGAGACCGGCTCGTGCGTCGCGGTGGGGGACTGGAACGGCGACGGCCATCCCGATCTGTTCGTGGGCCGGCGCGTCGTCGCGGGCCAGTACGGCGTCGCGCCTCGCAGCTACCTGCTCGAGAACGACGGCACCGGACACTTCCACGACGTCACCCTCGAGCAGGCCCCGGCGCTCGCCCAGGCCGGGATGGTCACCGCGGCGACGTGGACCGACTACGACCACGACGGCCGGCTCGACTTGATCGTGGTGGGCGAGTGGATGCCGGTGCGCGTCTTCCACAACGAGAATGGCCGGCTCGTGGACCGGACGGCCCAGGCCGGGCTTGGGGGATCGGAGGGTTGGTGGAACAGCCTGGCGGCGGTCGACCTGAACGGCGACGGCCGCGCCGATCTCGTGTTGGGTAACCTCGGGCTCAACTCCTACCTCCGGGCGTCCCCGACCGAGCCCGCGCGGCTGTACGTGCACGACTTCGGGCACAACGGGGCGCTCGAACAGATCCTCACGTTCTACAAGCACGGCGTGAGCTACCCGCTCGCCGGCCGGGACGAGCTGGTCCGGCTGATCCCGCAGCTGCGCAGCCGCTACCCCTCCTATGCCGACTTCGGGGCCAGCCGCGTCGACGACATCTTCCCGGCGGCGGAGCTGAAGCAGGCGACGGTGCTGGAAGCGCGCGTGTTCGCGAGTTCGGTCGCCTGGAACAACGGCGACGGCACGTTCACGTTGCGGCCGCTCCCCGTCGAGGCGCAGTTCGCGCCCGTCTACGCCTCGCTGGCGGCGGACTTCGATGGCGATGGGCGAACCGATCTCCTCCTCGCGGGGAACGTCTACGACGTGCAACCCGTGCTCGGACGGTATGACGCCAGCTACGGCCTGCTGCTCTCCGGCACGGGCGACGGTCGCTTCGCGGCGGTCGACGCGGAGCAGAGCGGTCTCATGATCGACGGGCAGGTGCGCCACCTGGGGCTCGTGAAACGGGCGGACGGCAGCCGCCTGATCGTCGTGGCGCGGAACGACGGCAAGCTGCAGATTCTGCGCCCACTGCGATGAACGGCACCGTGCCCATGGAACGGCCGCGCTTGCGATTCTGGCAGCTGTTCAACATGAGCTTTGGATTCCTCGGCATCCAGTTCGGCTGGGGGCTGCAGCTCGCCAACATGTCGGCGGTCTACGAGCGGCTGGGCGCCCGATCGGACCAGGTGCCGCTCCTCTGGCTCGCCGCGCCGCTCACGGGGCTCCTGGTGCAGCCGATCGTCGGCGCCTTGAGCGACCGCACGTGGGGCCCGCTGGGGCGCCGCCGTCCCTACTTTCTCACCGGCGCCGTGCTGGCGTCGATCGCGCTGTTCGTCATGCCGACCTCGAGCGCGCTGTGGATGGCGGCGACGCTGCTCTGGATACTCGACGCGTCCATCAACATCTCGATGGAGCCGTTCCGCGCGTTCGTCGCCGACAAGCTCGCGGTGTCCCAACGGACCACCGGGTTCGTGATGCAGTCGTTCTTCATCGGCGTCGGCGCCAGCCTGGCCAACGCCCTGCCGCTCGTGTTCAGCTGGCTGGGCGTGCAGGGGAGCACGGCGAGCGGTGTGCCGCTGTCGGTGAAGCACTCGTTCCAGGTCGGCGCGGTGGTGTTTTTCCTCGCCGTGCTGTGGACGATCGTGACCACGAGCGAGTTCCCGCCCGAGGACCCGGCCGCGTGGGACCGCGCGCGGCGGGGCCGGCGCGGGCTCGGGCCCCTGCTCGGCGAGATCGCCGCTGCGATTCGGGAGATGCCGGCCACGATGCGGCAGCTCGCGGTGGTCCAGCTCTTCACCTGGCTCGGCTTGTTCTGCATGTGGCTCTTCTTCGTGCCCGCCACGGCGCGGCACGTGTTCGGAGCCACCGATCCGCAGTCGGCCCGCTATACCCAGGGCATCGAGTGGGGCGGCTTCACTTTCGCGTTCTATTCGATCACCTGCTTCCTGGTAGCGCTCGCGCTGCCGCGGCTGGCGCAGCGGACCAGCCGCAAGACAGTGCACGCCGCCGCACTGGTGTGCGGCGGGGCGGGACTGCTCTCGCTGTACCTGATTCACGACAAATATCTGCTGCCGCTCAGCATGGTGGGCGTCGGAATCGCGTGGGCGTCTATTCTATCGATGCCGTATGCGATCCTGTCCACCGCCGTGCCGCCCGAGCGGATGGGTGTCTACATGGGCGTGTTCAATTTCTTCATCGTCATCCCGGAGATCGTGGCCGCGATCGGGTTCGGGCCGCTCATCCGGCTGGTGTTCGGCGAGGGCAACCCGAACGCGCCACTGGACGTGGTGATGCTGGGGGGCGTCTGTCTCTTGACGGCGGCGGCCTGCGTCGGGCTGGTGCGCGATCTCGGCGCCATGCCCTTAGAGGTTAGTGCGACCCCTTCGTCTTGATTACGATTACGCCGTTCGCCCCGCGCACCCCGTACATCGCCGTGCTGGCGCCATACTTGAGCACTTCGATCGACGCGACGTCGTGCGGGTTCAGCCAGCTCAGCGTGCCGTTCGGACCCGGCTCGACCGCGACGCCGTCGACCACGTAGAGGGGCTCGTTGCTCAGAGAGAAGGACGTGGGGCCGCTGATGCGCACCGAGATGCCGCCGCCGCGCGCCGGCGTCACCGTCACTCCGGCGATGCGCCCCGCGAGCAGCTGATCGAGCGACACGACAGGCTGCCGGGCGATCTCGTCCGACGTCACGGTCGAGGGGGAAGGCGGCGGAGGAGCCGGCCTCTGGACCGCCGCACTCTCGCCCGCGCCGCGCCCGTGGGCGCATGCGAGGATGAGTCCGGCGACGATGCCGACGGGCGGCAGGACGCGCGCTGGGTACCAGATCATGGGACCCCCTTTTGCCACAATATAGTCTTTTCACACGGCGACTGGAGATACGGCCGGATCCCCCAAGGATTCCGGGTCAGGGACGGACCCTGCTCCCTCCATCATGTGACATCCTATTCTCGAACAACAGGATCGGCTCCACCGCGGCTTCCGACGTCGGTCCGCGGAAGCTCCGTTGAATCCTGGCAATGTCTGCCAGGTGCATGGCGCCAATGATGACATCCGGCCATCCGTCTCTGTTCAGATCGGCCGTTGCCATCACATTCCATTGGTTGCCGCGGGCGATGGAAAATGCATAAGGCTTGAACTGGTAGCGACCGACATTTTCGAAATACATGATGCCCCGCTCGGGGTGTCTTGCAGAGTCGGCAAAGTTGCTCGTGGTCAGAATATCGAGGTCACCATCCTTGTCGAAATCGGCAACGACCGCCTGGGCTGCTCCATACACGGGGAAAAAGTAGCGCTCGGTAAAGTTGTTGTGGCCGTCATTTTCCAGGATCCGGATGCCATGGTAGGGCTTGAGAACACGCGAATAGTCGAAGTTGTCGCCGTTCACGTACAGGATATCCGGTTTGCCGTCGCCGTTGAAATCACGCATGGTGAAGTACATCGAGCCGTATATCGGCGGAAAGCGGGCCAACACCGTACGGCCGGCAAAATCGCCTGTACCGTCATTGGCGAACAAGACAATGCGCTCATCGCCCTGCGCGAACAGCGCCACGATGTCCGGAAATCCATCCCCTGTGAGGTCGAGGATTTCGAACCGTATCGCGCCTGGCGTAGCATCGAGCACGTGGCGCTGATACGTCGCGCCATCCTCCCGATAGAGCGCCAGGCGCCCGCGGTTGTTGCCGAATTCGCAGATCACAAAGTCCTTCCGGCCATGCCCAGCAAAGTCGAACTGCTTCACGAAGACCGGCCGGAATAGCGAGTCGATCAGGACCTTGCTGAAATGCAGCGACCCGTCACGGGCAAAATCATATTGCACGAGCGTACCCTTTGGCTGGTCATTGGGCTCGAGCATGCCCGATTCGAGCACGAGGAGACGGTCTCTCTCAGAAATCACGTCGGTCGGAGGGCTACCCAGGGTCAGCGACGCTTTCAGATGGCGGTCGAAGTCAAACACCCGAAACGTGTTCGTTCCGGCCTCCCCAACAAAAATCCGTTCATTGACGGTGTCCGTTTTCAGCAGCGTGATGATCGCGCTGCTGTGCAGCCGCGGCACGAACGGACCGGCGGAAAACAGGGGGGGATCAACCTGCGGTTGAGCCGGCAGGGACTGTTGTGGCAACGTATCGGGGGCATGTTCGAGATAGTACGCGACGATCGTTTCCCAATCTGGTTCTGACACCGCCTTGGTCAGGACGACCATCTCTGGATCCCGATGCATTTCGGCGAACAACGACTTCGGAGGCACACCCAGTCGCAGAGCCATTTGTGGCAAGACTCCGGTTCGCCAGGTTTTCTTGTCCAGCAGTGCCGGCTCGGGAAACATGTGGCAGGCAGCACAATAGGTGTGCGCGAGCCGTTCTCCTTCGGACCGATACGGCCTACTGCACTTTGTCAGCATGAGACACGCGACAGCGAAGACACCAAGTCTCAGCGACGCGCGACGAGAAGGTTCAGACATGGACCGAATGATACCCACCCCCGACAGAGCGCGTTAGATTCTCGCACCCATGATCCGACGTTGGCTTCGCTCGATCCGCGCGTTCGTGCTCATCATGGCCGTGATGAGCTGTGGCCGCCCATCGGCGGGGGACCGGCCCCTCTTCAGGCTCCTGAGCCCGGCCCAAACCGGCGTCACGTTCGCCAATACGATCGCGACCACCGACTCCGTCAATGTCCAGACCGACGTCTATCTCTACAACGGCGGGGGCGTCGCGGTGGGCGATATCGATAACGACGGCCTGCCGGACATCTTCTTCGCCGGTAACATGGTTTCGAGCCGCCTGTACCTGAACAAAGGCAACATGCGGTTCGAAGACATCACGGAGTCAGCGGGCGTCAAGACGGACCGATGGGCCACCGGCGCGACCATGGTGGACATCAATAACGACGGATATCTGGATATTTACGTCTCCGTCTCAGGACCCCCATGGTCCAGAGGGGAGAGTCGGGCCAACCTGCTATTCATCAATAACAGGGATGGCACGTTCACGGAAGCTGCTGCAAAGTATGGCATCGCCGACACCGGCTTCACCACGCACGCCGTCTTCTTTGATTACAACGGCGATGGATTCCTCGACCTCTTCTTGCTCAACAATTCACCTCAGGACTTTGCACGTGGTGCAACAGACGCGCACCCGCTGGGCGTACGCAGTAACAGCCCTGCCAGCTACAACAAGCTCTATCGCAACAACGGCGACGGGACATTCACCGATGTATCGCAGGAAGCGGGGATACTGCGGCAGCTCGGGTATGGACTCGGCGTGGCGGTGGCCGACCTGAACGGGGACGGGTGGCCCGACCTCTACATCTCCAACGACGTCGCACCCAATGACGTCCTCTACATCAACAACGGCGATGGAACGTTTACCGATCGGGCCGGCGCGTGGCTCAAGCACACGAGTTTTGCTGGTATGGGCGTTGATATCGCCGATTTCAACAACGACGGCTGGCCCGACATTCTGCAGGTGGACATGATGCCGGCCGCCCTGGACCGACGCAAGCGGATGAGCGGCTACCTCACCGAGGGCGGTCGGATGGAACTGCGTCACAGGGGATTTCGCGACGACTACGACGTCAACTCGTTGCAGATGAGCAACGGCGTCACCAACAACGGTGCTGTCATGTTCAGTGAAATCGCCCACCTGGCGGGCCTCGCGTACACGGACTGGAGCTGGAGCGCCCTGTTCGGCGATTTCGATAATGATGGATACAAAGACATCGTCATCACCAACGGCTATCCCAAAGGGACCATCGATCTCGATTACCAGATGGAGGTATTCAGGGCACGCCGAGCTGGCGACCAGCGAGGGGCGCTGAATCTCCTGAAGGAGCTGCCCGGTTACCGGGTGTCCAACTACGTCTTCCGGAACAACGGGGACCTGACGTTCACCGACAAGACCACAGCATGGGGAATGGACCAACCCGGCTATTCTTACGGCGCGGCCTATGCCGATCTCAACAACGACGGCAGGCTCGATCTCGTGGTGAATAACATCGACGCGCCCGCATTCATCTATGAGAATGTCGCACCCAAGGACGATGCGCATCACTATCTCGAGATCAAGCTCGCGGGGGAGTCGCCCAACCGGTCGGGGATCGGATCGACGTTGATCCTCACGGCGGGGGGGCAGAAGCAGTACATCTACCAATCCCCCTACCGCGGCTACACGTCTACGGTGGATGACCGGCCCCATTTCGGTCTCGGCGCGGCGACGCGTGTGGATAGCCTGCGCGTCGTCTGGCCCGACCGGCGGGTGCAGATACTGACTCATGTCGCCGCCGACCAGCTATTGATCCTCAAGCAATCCGACGCCACGCATGCAGCCTCCGGCCGTCGTCACCCGATACCCGATAGCCGACACCGCTTGTTCGAGCCGATGGACCCGGCTATCGCGTTGCGATTCGCGCAGCCTGCAAGCGAGTCGGTCGATTTCACAGTGCAGCCTTTGCTACCTTATCCACTCTCGAGGCAAGGGCCGCCACTCGCCGTGGGGGACGTCGACGGTGACGGCCTCGAGGACGTCTACCTGGGGGGCGCGGATGGGATTCCCGGAAAGCTGTTCCTGCAACGTCCCGGCGGCGGCTTTGTGGAATCAGTCGCGGGGCAGCCGTGGGCAGCCGACAGCGCCTACACGGACTGGGGAGCGACATTCTTCGATGCCAATGGCGACGGCCTGCCCGATCTGTACGTCGCGAGTGGCAGCTATCGACTGGCGCCGCGGTCGCCACGGTTGCAGGACCGTCTGTACATCAATCGTGGCGGCGGGCGCTTTGTGCGAGACAGCGCGGCGCTACCCGCGATGCTCACCAGCAAGGGAGCGATCGCGGTGGGCGACTTCAACGGCGATGGCAAACCCGATCTCTTTGTGGGCGGTCGACTGGCGCCGCGGAATTATCCCTACCCGGCGCGCAGCTACATCCTCCGCAACGACGGGGGCCACTTCACGGACGTCACCGCCCTGGTCTGTCCCGAACTGATGAACCCCGGCGGGATGATCACGGCGGCCGTGTGGATCGATTTCGACGGCGACGGCAAGCTGGATCTCGTCACGGCGGGAGAGTGGATGCCGCTGCAGTTTTTCAAGAACGATGGCGCTCACCTGCGCAATGTCACCGCAGCAATGGGCCTGCCGCCGATGCGGGGGTGGTGGTACAGCCTGGCGGTCGGCGACTTCAACCACGATGGCCGTCCCGATCTGGTTGCGGGTAATCTGGGGCTGAACTTCGCGTACACGACGTCGCCGCAGAGCCGATTCGGGGTCTATGCGGATAATTTCACCGGGAGTCGGACCACCGACATCGTCCTGACGCAGCAAATCGGCGGCACGGAGTATCCGGTCTTCGGCCGGGCGAGACTGGGACCGTCCATCTATACCGCGGCGCTGCGATTCCCGACCTACGCGTCGTTTGCGACGGCGTCCGTCGAGCAGTTGTTCGGCGCGTCCCAATTGCGACACGCCCTGCATTATCAGACGGATACGTTTGCCAGCGTCTACCTGCAGAACAACGGCGACGGCACGTTCACGTCGGTGCCGCTGCCCAATCTGGCGCAGATCGCACCGATCCGCGGGATCATCGCCGACGACGTGGACGGCGATGGGAACCTCGACCTGATCGTTGCCGGCAACCTGTCCGAGACGGAGCCCAACACCCCCCCGGCTGACGCCGGCAACGGCCTGTGGCTGAAGGGGGACGGCCGGGGCCACTTCACGCCGATCCCCGCGGGAGAGAGCGGGTTCCTGGCGCCCCGAGACGTCACAGGGCTGGCCTTAGTCAAAACGCCTGCAGGGAAGGCCGTGTTCGTCGCGAACAACGGCGATTCCCTGCAGGCATTCATCATCCGGCGCCGTTAGGCGCCGCTCGGACTACCAGCCAGGGTTCTGCGCGAGTCGCTTTACTCCCGCGACCGTGCTCAGATCAATCTCCACCTGTGGAATCGGGTAGTAATCGTTGAGCGGCGTTGCATAGGGCACCTGCGCGCCCTTGTATGCCCTCCGCGCGGGCGTCATTTCCGCCGTCAAGTAAGCGGTCATCACTTGTTGAGCGTAGGGGCCCCCGTACCGCCGCAGGTCGAATAGCCGTTGGCCCTCCATGGCCAGTTCGAGGCGGCGCTCGATGCGGACCGCGTTTCGAGCAGTGGGCTGATCTGGCCAGGGCGTCGTGTACGGGGAGACTTTGTAGGTTGCCCAACGAATTGACGAATCGGTGAGGGACACGGCGATGCGATCATCGTTCGTGCACACGGGATACTTCGCTACTAATGCAGCATTGGAGGATCCGGCACCGCACCCCTGCGCGGCAACGGCTGCTCGCGCTCTGATCTGATTGACGATCGCCTGAGCGCCGGCAAGGTCATTGGTCTCCACCTTCGCCTCGGCGTCGAGCAGCAGCATATCGGCGTAACGGAAAATATGGATGTGGACGCCATTCTCCTGCTCTGGCTGCCAACCGACCTTGCTCACCGCGCCGCTGGCCTTCTCTTGCGCGTTCTTCTTGGGGCTATACCGGCCGCCGTACCCCGGGGCCCGAATCCACGCGATGCTGTGCATGCCCCAATCCTTGTACGGCACCGAGTCCCGGCCGATCGTCCAGTCCAACCGCGGATCGACCGTATCCGTGGGCGACGCGACCCAAACCGAGTCTCGGTTGTTCCAGGTGGCGGGGCTCGTGAACGCCTTCGGAAGGCCGGTGGCGCCATCCACCGCGAAAAAGTTCGCGAGATTCTGCGACGGCTGATGAAAGCCGCAGCACTTGAACGGGCTGCCGGAATGGGGGAAGTTGAGCCGCTCGCCGTAGTTCGCATTATTGCCGTTCGGCTCTCCGTCATTGACCGATGATTCGTACGCGAGGATCGTTTCCTTGCCGTTGGCGAAGCCGTGGAAACCGGTCCAGACGTGATCGAAGCTGGTCTCGAGCCCAAACGCGTTAGACGTCACGACGCTGTCCAGGGTCGCGACGGCCGCCGCATACTGATGCATGTACACCAACACCCGCCCCTTATACGCTCTCGCACCCCACGATGTGACTCGTCCGGCCTGGCCGTTCCGCGGTTTGTCCGGAAGGAGCGCGATGGCGGCATTGAGGTCGGCGATGATGAGCTTGGGGACGGAATCGGCGCCGAGGTTGTTCGCCTTGCGGAAACCGCCCTGCACGACCGGAGTCGTATCGGTGTCGAAGTAGTAGGGAATGTTGCCCCACATCCGCCACGCCTCGAAGTGATAATGCGCGCGCAGGAAGAGTGCTTCTCCTCTGATGCCCATCGAGTCGGCGCGCGAGATTTCGATCGGTTTCAGCCGGCTCACCTTTTCCAGGAATTGTATGGTGGCGTTGGCGCGCCGCACGCCTTCGTACATGCTCGCCCACTTCCTGTCCAAATAGTCCTGCGCCTGGTCGCTGCTCCACACGTACAGTTCGAGCTTCGTGGCCTGGGGCTGGTCGGAGGCCTCTGAGCCCTTATACGCATCGTCACTGGTGATGCTCCCGAACGGCCAGTTGCTGGCCGCGCACCCCCAGTTGCCATTGGTGGCATTGTTGCAGTCGAGCGACCGGTAGGCGGCGATCAGCGAGCCCTCCACGCCCGCCTTGGTCGCCAGGGCATTCTCATTCAGCGTACCCTGCGCCGGCGTGTCGAGAAAGTCTTTGCACGCGTACGTGATGGACAGGCCGAGCCCGAGGCATGCCGTGCCGACCGCCACTTTAAAGATCCATGAGTTTTTCATCGCCTTCCGTCCCTTGGATAAAGACGATCGCACTAGAAAGTGGTGCTGATCCCGATCGTGAACGTTCTGCTCGTCGGATACACTCCCACGTCAACATTGCGGAACTGGTCACGGATGTCGCCCGATGCCCCGGTGAATGCCCGAGCGGGCAATGACGGATCCAGTCCGGCGTACCCCGTGATCGTGAACAGGTTCTCCGCTTGTAGATAGATACGCCCCGATGGGAGCCAGGGGAACAGATTGGCGGGAGCGGTGAAGCCGACTTGCAGTGAGCGCAGCCTGACATACGATCCACTCTCAACGAAGAAGCTACTGATGTCGTCGCTCCCGTTGTCGTTCTGATTGAGGCGGGGGTATTTCGCGCTCTGGTCACCCGGATTGGTGCATCCTTCATCGCCCGTGATGCAGAAGGAGTTCGTGAGCCGGTCGCTGACGACGTTGGTCGAGAAGTCGCGAAACACGTAGAAGTCCTTCTGCGCATCGTAGATCTTGGCTCCGAAGGACCCGAACAGCGTCGCGCTCAAGTCCCACGCGCCCATCCGGAATCCCAAATCCAGGCCCGCCGTGAAATCGGGATGCGGGCTGCCGAGAATCGTGCGGTCGTTCGCGTCGATCTTCCCGTCGCCATTGATGTCGACGTACCGGAGTCCCCCGACGACGGCCCCAGGCTGACAGGGCGGTGTCCCACAGGTCCCGGCGGCGTTCGTTAGATGCGCGGCGGCGTCCACGGCCGAGGGGTAATACCCGTTCGCCACCTTGCCATAGAAGGCGCCGATCGGCTGGCCGATCATGTTGATGACCGGATTCCCAATACGAGTGATCTGGGGACCGCCGGGACCCTGAAAGCTGGTGAGCTGGCCATCGATCGACAGGATCTCGTTCCGATAATGGCTGCCATTGAAGGCCGCGCTCCAGACCTTACCGCCACCCACGGTGCCGCTGTAGGCGACGGCGAAATCGAATCCCTTGTTGCGCATCTTGCCGACGTTTTGAATTGCCGGGCTGACCGCGCCCGCGGCAGAGGGGGCCCGGGGGTCGAAGAGCAGATTGTCGGTGGTCCGCGAATACAGGTCAACCGTGAAATTGCCGCGGCCGTTCAAGAACTCGAGGTCGAGACCAATGTTACCGGACTTGTTCTCTTCCCACTTCAGGTTCGGGTTCCCCGTCGCGATCTGCCGGAATCCGGGTACGATGCTCGTTCCCGATCCACTGATGTCGTAGAACGTGTCCCCCGTGCCGCCGCCGAGCGCGGAGACGATCCGGCCACCCGGAATCCGCTGGTTGCCGGTGATCCCCCACCCAAACCGCAGCATGGCGTTCGAGAAGAAGCCGTCCTGCGGGAAGAAGGATTCCCGCGACGCCCTCCACCCGACGTTGAACGCCGGGAACGTCCCCCACCGGTTATCGGTGCCGAATTTGGATGAGCCGTCCCGCCGCAGCGTCACGCTGGCATAATACTTCTCGCCGTAGTTGTAGTCGGCCTTCCCGAAGAACGAGAGCAGGCGGTCGAAGAACCCCGTGGTGTTGACGGTCTTGCTGGACGCCGAGCCAAGGCCATCCTGGATGTAGCGGTTCGCGGGATCGTCGTTGTAGAGACCCGAGATACCTCCCGTGATGAACCGGCCTGAGCTGGAGTTCGCTTCCTGGCCGAGCAACACGGAGAGGGTGTGCCGCTCCATGGTCCGCGCGTACGTCAGTGTGTTCGTGAACGTCCACGTCGTCGACCGGTTGTCGTTCTCGACGATCGAGTTGACGGCGTTGGCTTCGGAGTTCTCGAACGTCGTGGGAGTGAAGCCCGTGAATTGACCTTGGGTCAGGTTAAATGAGAACTGGCTGCGGAGGGCGAGCGCCGGCACCACCTCGAACCTTCCAAACACGTTGCCGATGGCCCGGTCGTTGGTGTTTCTGTCGAAGCGCCGCGCCCACGCATACTTGAGCGGATTCGTGTTATTCCCTAACCCGGTCGCTTTCCCGGAAGCGAAATTCCCCCCGATGTCGTAAATGGGGACAACCGGCTGCATCAGGATGTTCTTGCCGACGATGTTGCCTTCGCCGAGTGCATTGTCGTCGAGCCCGCCGTAGCCCTGATCACGCGACACGGCGATGTTTTCACCGAGCGTCATCTTATTCACAGTGAACGCCGTGTTGATGCGCACCGTGCCGCGCTGCAGCTGGTTGTACGCCGCCGTGCCATCCTGCTTCAAGTAACTGAACGACACGTTGTAGGCATTGTCCGTCCCGCCGCCCGATAGCGCCAGGTTGGCATCGGTGTACTGCGCCGGGCCGAACACCGCCTTCCACCAGTCCGTCCCGGCACTCCCGGGCATGATCAACGTGTTGGGATAGGCGTACATCGACCGGTTGATGGAGTCCGGACGACCAAATGCGTCGCTCGTCACGACCGTCACCCCGGGAGTGATGTAGGTGTATCGGGGGACCGACGGATTGAGGGTGTCCCCGTAGATCGCCTTGACCTCGGGTGGTATGGCCTGGCCGGCGTTGTGGTAGGCCCGCTTAATCACTTGGAAATACTGCAACGGATCGGACATCACAAAGTCATCGTAGCCGCGGACCGGCGAGGCGACGCCGGTGCGCACGTCGAGCGACACGAGCCGCCCGCCCGACCGTCCTTTCCTCGTTTCGATGATGACGACGCCGTTGCTCGCGCGCGAGCCGTAGATCGAGGCGGACGAGGCATCCTTGAGAACCTGGATTTCCCCGATGTCCTTCGGATTCAAAAAGTTGAGGTACGAATCGTCGACCGGCGTCCCATCGATGATGTAGAGGGGATCGTTGTCGTGAAACGAGCTGACGCCGCGGATGCGGACGGTGCTGCGGGATCCGGGAGAGCCGCTGTTATTCACCGTTACACCGGGAATGCGTCCGTCAAGGCGCTGCAGCACACTGGTTGAGGTCTGACGGTTCGCGCTCTGGAGGTTGACGCTGGACACCGCTCCCGTGATGTCGGAGCGGCGCTGAGTCTGATATCCGGTGACCACCACTTCCTGCAGCATGGTAGGAGCCTGCTCCATCGCGATATCGATGGTGCCCTGCCCACCCACGGGTCTCTCCGCCCCGCGGTAGCCGATGATCGAGTAGGCCAGGACAGCATTGGGGGGAGCGACGAGCGCATACCGCCCCTGCTGGTCCGTGATGGTCTGGGTGCCAGTGCCTTTGACGCGCACTGTCACTCCCCAGAGCTTCTCATGTGTCGTGCCGGATGTGACGGTGCCGGAGACCTGCACCCCCTGGCCCCACGCCACGCCGGTCACGGACAATGCGAGGAGCGCACTCGCTCCAATCGCACGCAGGACGTTATTCCGCAATAGCACGTTTGGCATGGAACCCTGCCTCCTCATCCGACGGGTCTGCGCATGGCCTTCAGGCCTTGCTTGGTGATCGGCTCGCGATATGTGGTGAGCAGCACGTTTCGGTCCTGCACGGTCATCCCGGCGTCGGCGGTGCGGATGATCAAGTAGACGGGGCTGGTCATGCCCGCACGTTGCGTCGCGCCGGCGAGACCGACGACGGACGTCGGCGAGCCGGCGAGCAGCACACAACTGTACGCAGCGAGCATTGGCACCGCACGCATATGGCAGTCCTCAGTGCGTCCCACAACCTCTGACGGGCGCGAGGCACGCTGCCGATGACGACCGGCAGACTGGGCGACGCGAAGCGCTGCGCCCGACTGCGAGCGGGGGCGCGGGCAATAAAAGACGCGTCAGCGGTTGACCTGTCAAGGAGACCGACGAGGATTGTGAAAAAAAGCACAAAGGTCGACGAGCTTGGCGACGGGGCCGACGATCGCCAGCGCGAGGATCGGGGGCGCGGGATAGAGCGCGCCAAGCCCCGCCACCTGGTGATCGGCCGCCAGGCGGATCGCGGCCTCCGCCGCCGCGACGAGCGCAGCCACCACGATCCGTCCGCGCCTCGAGCCAACCGTCGTCCGCGGATCGGTGATCATAAAGAAGATGAAGAGCTGGTACATCGGGCCCGTGATCGGCGCGACTTCGGCGAGCAGCGGGGTACCGACCAGCGCGCTGCGCGCCGCGGCGAGCAGCAGGTAGCACCCGACGTACGTGAGGGTCACGTGCAGCACCCGCACCCGGGAGGCGATCAGCAGCCCGAAGGCCCAGATCACCGCGTTGGTGGCGAAGTGGTTCCCCCACTGGTGACTGAGGATCGCCACGCTGCCCGGTGCGATCAGGAGCAGCAGGCTGATCGCGAAATTGCTCGGGTTCCACAGATGCTGGCCGCGATAGGCGAGCACGTACTTCGAGGCGATGGCCAGGAACGCGCCCAGGGCAAACGGCCAGAGCAGACCGGCCCGCGGCTTGAGCAGGAGCGCGAGACTGATGCCGGTGACGTACGCGCTCTGGAGCGCGGCGCTGCGGCCCCCCACGAGGCGCGCCAAGGCAAGCTCGGTCGCCACGCATACGCCCAGGCTGAGGGCGAGGCGGTCGTAGCCGCCCAAGATGCCGTAGCGCGCTTCCCCCACCACCAGAATGAGCGTGATGAGGAACGACACGAGGTAGCGGGGATCGACCTCGCCCAGCCGGGCCCAGAGCGTGCGGCTCCGCCCGCGGAGCCCCCCCCCGAGCGCCGCGGCGGTCACGGTACTGCGCCTGCGGAGGGCGGCTCGGTGATGGTGTTGAGGCGGTCCACCTCGGCGTGTTCGACCACCTGGCGCGCGCCCGAGGGCCAGCGGATCACCACGCGATCCACGCGCGACGCGCTGCCCAGGCCGAAGTGCAGCCGCCGGTCGTTCTGGCTCGCAAAACCCATCCCGCCGTCCACGATCTTGAGCTGGCGGGTCCCCCCGGCGTCGACCGTCACCTCCGCGCCGATCGCGCTGCGGTTGCTCCGCGTCCCCACCAGCTTGAACCCGATCCAATGGTTCCCCGGCCGAACGGTGTTCTTATAGAGCAGCGCAGGCTGGTTCTGGTTCGCGACCACCACGTCGAGCACCCCGCGGTTGAACAGGTCGACCAGCGCGACCGCGCGCCCGTCGTACTCGTCGGTCACGCCGACGGCCGCGGCCACATCCGTCCAGCCCGCCAGGCCGCGGTTCACGAGCACCCGGGACCGCTCGTATCCGGACAGGCTGGCGCTGCCGATGGCGGGCCAGTTGCGGGCGTCTTCGAACACGTTCCCGTTCGCCCCGGCGACCTTCGACATGGCGTACCAGTAGCTCCGGTCCCGGTCCGCCGATACGTAGCCGTTGACGATGAACAGCTCGTTGCGCCCGTCGTTGTCCAGGTCGCCCAGCTGCGCTCCCCAGGCCCACCCGGCGTCGGCGATGACGCCTTCGGCGCCCTGCTGGAACCGTCCCAGCTCCGGCAAGAAGTTGAGGCGCAGGTTGTTGCCTTGGAACAGGTAGGCCCGCTCCGAGATGTTGGTCACGAACGCATCGAGCCGCCCGCGGTTCAGCACGTCGCCGAGCGAGGCCGACATGCCGCTCTTCGAGTCACTCTCCAGGCCGGCCTTCGTGAGCACGAACCGCTTGCCGGAATCGTTGACGAACAGCTCTTCCGGCCCGTAGTCGTTCGCGAGGAACAGGTCGGGCCAGCCGTCGCCGTTGAAGTCCGCGGCGGCGGCGGCGAGGGTCCAGCGGGTGCTGCCCACTCCCATCTGGTCGGTCACGTCTTCGAACCGACCGTTCCCGAGGTTATGGAACAGGCGATTCTTCCCGCCGTTGGTCGCGAACTCGAAGCTGTTGTGCATGATGCGGGTCGTCCGCAAGTTCCAGAAATCGATGTCGGAGCGGAAGTAGCCGGTGACGTAGAGATCGAGCAGCCCGTCCCGGTCGTAGTCGAGCCACACCGCCCCATTGCTGTTCATCCACTGGCGCAGTCCCGCGGCGGCGGTCACGTCCTTGAAATGCAGGTTGCCGAGGTTCTTGAACAGCTGGAGGTATCCCCACTTGTAGACGAGCAGGTCCTCGAGCCCGTCGTTGTCGTAGTCGCCCCACACGGCACCCATCGACACGCCCTCGCCTGGGCGGTTCAGGTCGGCGACGCCCGCGCTCCGCGCGACGTCGACGAACGTGCCGTCGCCCCGGTTGAGATAGAGCGCGTTGGGGAATCCGAACCGGCTGTTCGTGAAGTAGAGGTCGGGCCAGCCGTCGTTGTTGACGTCGCTGACGGACACGGACGCCCCAAGCGCCGCCACGAGCGGGGCGACGTTGTCGATCCGGTGATCGAGCGTCGGCGCGTGATGGACGAAATCGATGCCCGCCTGGTGCGCCACGTCGCGCAGCGAAAAGCCGGGCGGGGCGGCTCCCGCGCCGCCCCGCTCGTCCGGTCGCCCGCGATTCAGCGCGACGACCAGGAGGACGGCTCCGAGAAACACCGTGGTGAGGACGAGCCGCCGCACGCGTAGAAACGTCACGCCGTGAACCATATCGCGTGGCCTTGTCCCCCGGCAAGGACGGAACGATGTTGCCAGCCACCATGAGTCCCCCTGCCCTGAAGGGTCTCGCCATCGCCACCACGCTGCTTCTTGCCGGCTGCCGCGGCCGGGGGAGCGAGCCGGCCGGCGGGAGCCTCGAGCGCGATGCCGCGATCCTCACCGCGCGGACGCTCGGCCTCGCGTACCTGCGGAGCGAGCAGCTCGCCCAGGCGGAAACGGCGTTCTCGAAGATCGTCGCGCTGGCGCCCGATCAGGCGCTGGGCTACGCGAATCTCGGACTGGTGCACCTGCGATTGGGTCGTTACGACGTGGCCGAGCGGGAGATCCGCCGGGCGGCGGCCCGGGACACGGCGAGCGACGACATCGCCCTGACGCTCGCCAAGGTCTACGAGCTCACGGGCCGCACCGTCGAGGCGCGACACGAGGTGGATCGCGTGCTGCGGCGCAGCCCTGACGACCTGCGCGCGCTGTACGAACTGGCCGCGCTCGACCCGGCCTCCAAGGAGACCTACCTCCGGCGGATCGTGGGACGCGCGCCCAACAACGTGGCGGCCCGGCTCGAGCTGGTGGACGCGCTGGTCTCCCGCGGCGCGGCAGACTCGGCGGCGGCCGAATTGGAGGCGCTCGAGCGGCAGCTCCCCGAGCTGCCGCGAGAGGCGAACCGGTTCTTCCAACAGGCCCTCGGCTTGGCGCGCGCCGGTCGCGCCGCCGCCGCGGCCGTGCCCGCTGCGACGTTTCATCGCTTCATGGAAACGACCGCGCCCTACCAGGCGAGCCTCGAGAAGCTGCGCGGCGCGGGCGGCGCGCCGCCCGGCTACCCCATCCTGACATTCAATCCGGTCATCACGCCGCCGGCGCAGGACGCGCGCACCATCGCCGCGGCGATCCGCTTCAGCGACGTGACAACCACCGTTGGGCTCGGCGGCGTGCCGCCCCTCCCCGACACCGCCGGCGACGTCGCGCTCGCGATCGGCGATTACGACCGCGACGGCGCAGAGGATGTGTTCGTTGGGGCCCACCTGTTCCACAACGAGCTGGCACATGCTACCGAGACGACAGACCGCGCCGGCATCCGGCTGCGCGATCGGGCGGGGGGGGCGGTCGCCGCGACGTTCGGCGACTACGACAACGACGGGCGGCCCGACCTGTATGTGGCGACCGCGAGCGGCGGCGCCCTGTTCCGCAACGCCGGCGACTCGACGTTCACCGATGTCACCGCCGCCGCCGGCCTGGGCGGCGCGCCGCCCGCCACGGCGGCGCTGTTCGTGGATCTCGATCACGACGGCGACCTAGACCTGTTCCTCGCCACGCCCTCCGGGAACCGGGTCTATCGCAACGTCCTCGGTGGGCGGTTCGAGGAAATGGCCGGCCCGATGGGCCTGGGGGGCGGAGCCGGCGGGACCCGCGACGCCGCGTTCGGCGACTTGGACGGCGACGGACTTGTGGATCTGGTCGTCGTGGGAAACGACGGGCGACTCACACTGTTTCGAAACGCGGGACAGGGCCGCTTCGAGGATGCGACCGCAGCAAGCGGCTTGACGCAAGGCGGAGCGCAGGGCCACGCCGCGGCGGTCGCGGTCGGCGACTACGACAACGACGGGTTCCTCGATCTGTTCGTCGCTTCCGCGGGCGGAACGGCCCCCGTCCTCTACCACAACCGCGGGGACGGGACCTTCGAACCCGATCGCCGCAGCGCGGCGCTCGCGGCGCTGCGCACCCTCGCGGCGCGAGCCGCCCTCTTCTTCGATTACGACAACGACGGCTTCCTCGACCTCGTGGTGGTCGGCGCCCCGACCAAAGCGGGAGCGCGCGGCGTCTACCTGTTCCGCAACGATCAGACCGGTCGGTTCGTGGATCACTCGGCGATTCTGCCGGACGACCTGCGCGCCGCCCGCCGGGTCGCGGCGGTGGATTACGATCGCGACGGCGACCTGGACTTGATCGTCGTGGGAGAGGACGGGCGGCCGCGGTTGCTCCTTAACGACGGCGGCAACGCCAACCAGTATGTGAAGGTCGAGCTCACCGCCCTGCGGACGGGGAGCGGCAAGAACAACCGTTTCGGCATCGGCGCGACGCTCGAGCTGCGGGCAGGCAAGCTGTACCAGTCGCGCGTCGTGACGGGTCCCGTGACGCACTTCGGGCTGGGCCAGCGCCTCAAGGCCGACGTCCTGCGCGTGCGGTGGCCCAATGGCGTCGCGCAGACGGTCTACTACCCTGGGACCGACGCGGACATCCTCGAGCAGCAGATCCTCAAGGGGTCATGTCCCTTTCTGTACGCCTGGGACGGAACGGCCTTCCGGTTCGTGACGGACGTCATGTGGCGCAGCGCGCTCGGCATGCCGCTCGGCATCATGGCCGGCGGAACTGACATCGCGTCCGCGCCGCCGCACGCCTCGCGGGAGTACATGCGAATACCGGGTCGCGCCCTCGCGCCCCGAAACGGCCGCTACGTCCTGCAGCTCACCGAGGAGCTATGGGAGACCGCCTATCTCGACCAGGCGAAGCTCCTCGCGGTGGACCACCCCGATTCGGTGGACGTGTACGTAGACGAGGGGTTCGTGCCGCCCGCGCCGGGTCCCGCGGCGCTGCGGCTGTACCCGGTCTCGCATCCCCGGCCGCCGGTCTCCGCGACGGACGAGCACGGCACCGACTGGCTCCCCGCCCTGCGCGCGCGCGATGATCGCTATGTGGCACCGCTCACGCTCACGCGCTACCAGGGCCTGGCCACCCTCCACGACCTGATTCTCGACTTGGGCGACCTAAAGGGCCTGGAGAGCGACAGTGTCTACCTGTTTCTCGCGGGGTGGATCTACCCGACCGACGCCAGTATCAACATCGCCTTGGCCCAGTCGGGGAAGCCCGGCGTCGTCTTTCCTTACCTCGAGGTGAAAGACGCCCAGGGGCGCTGGCGCCGCGTAGCCGATGTGCCCTTCCCGTCGGGCAAGAACAAGACGGTGATCGTGGATCTCACGGGGAAGTTCCTGAGCGCCGACCACCACGTGCGTATCCG
>Ga0209375_1000020_pt1 | contig 129225 bp, 117 predicted proteins | sample GraSoiAngelo_131_FD_185888 | JGI IMG/M metagenome (GOLD analysis project Ga0209375, IMG submission 185888) | Grasslands soil microbial communities from the Angelo Coastal Reserve, California, USA - 14_0929_02_30cm (SPAdes) (version 2) | ecosystem: Environmental > Terrestrial > Soil >...
GCCAACACGGGCACCGATTGCTTCTGACGAATTGCCAGGCGCTCGGTTGCAGACGCTTCCCTGGCCTGGTTCTCGATGGCAAAGAGGGTACGCAGCAAAGCCACTACTTCACGAGCGATTTCCGGTGCCGTTTTGTCGGCGTCGACAAACTTTCGTCTGGCATGACTCCAACACCCTGCACGGGTGATGGCGTTGCCGGCCACAACACTGTCGTAGCCACCGTAGGCGTCAGCCAGCAAGACCTGCGTGTAATCCTTCAGAAACTGTTTCGGCCCATCGCGCCCTCGGTCGAGCGTGAAGTCGAACACGTTGTAGGGATGATCCGGGTCCCCTACATAGACCCACATCCGCGCCCGCTTGGCCTTGCCCAGGCTCAGCATCGGCAGGATGGTGTCGTCGGTAGCCACCACATGCGACTGTCGCACCCGCTCTGCCATTCGCCGATACAACGGCTCGACCAAGTCGGCCACATCGCCGCACCACACCGCCTGTGTGGCCCGCGAAATCTCAAAACCCTGCCGAGCAAAAATGGCTTCCAACCGATACCGCGGAAGGTAATCGGTAAACTTGCTGGCCACGATGTAGGCCAGCAGTCCCGGCCCGGCCATCCCTTTATCGATGGGCGATTCCGGCCGGGCGGCCACGACCATCTGCGGCGCTTCCCCGGAACGCTCGCACTGCACACAGGCATATTTCTTACGCACATGGTGGATGCGTTCGAAGTGCCCAGGAATGTACTCGATCTGCCAACTCTCCTCGGAACCGCTCTCCTGGCGCTCCACTCCACAGCCCGGACAGGTTCGCTCTTCCGCACTCAACTCGTAGACCTGTGTGGTGACCGGAAGATTTTCGAAGTTGGCCAGAGAGCGCCGCCCCTTACGCCGCTTCACTCGCCGCAATTCGTACGCCGGCTCGCTCGCAGAGCGGACATCTTCCGGATGAATCGGCCGCTGCTCTAGCTCCTGGCCGAAATCCAGCAGCACCTGTGCCAACTCGCTGGTCGAATTCAGCCGGTCTGCTCGTGGTCCGTAGTACCACTTCTTGTACCGTGCCAACTCGAGTTGCAAACGCAGATTCTGAATGTGCAGATCGTCGGCACGTTTGCGCTGTTCATCCGCGCGCTGCTTCTCGCGGTCACGCTCGGCAAGCAGAGAACGCAACATCGCTTTCAGCGATGCGCTGTCCTCAGGCAAGTTGGGTGAGTCCTTCTCCGCAGTGTGCATACTTCCTTAGACGTATTACCACACAATTAGTTACCTCTCATGATACTTTCTGTGCGGTTTTTTTCTTTGCTGGATTTTTCTTCGCCGCTTCGCACCGGGCGTTCATACCGGGGCATGCGCTTTAGCTTCGACACAGCAATCCCGTCCAGGATCATGGCTAACTCGCTCGCTCGCAATTCCACTGTGCGCGCTCCCTCTCGCGGCCGTGGCAGCTTGAATTTACCTTCCTCCAAACGCTTGTACCACAATACGAATCCGTCCCGGTCCCAGTACAGAATCTTCAACCGCTCACCACGCCTCGAATGAAACACGAACCAATGCCCACTCAGCGGGTCCTCACCAATCACCGCTCGCACGCGCTCCGCCAGCCGGTCGAACCCGCAGCGCATGTCCATGGCCTCACTCGCCAGCCAGATCCGCGTTTCCTGCGCGCGGTCCATCGCCTGCAAACTCGGCAGCCCGATCACGACGCCGTCTCCACCACCGCCAGTAACGCGCGCACATGCTCGGCATCGAACCCGCGCCCCACCAGCAGGCTCCGGCCATTCTGCAACCGGATTTCAACGCGCGAGTCCCCGGCCGCCTTCGGCGCAGACTCAGTCAGCTGTACTTCTAGGAATTTTACCGCGGTGTCTTTGCGCAACCGTTTCTTCCACGCAAAGAAATATGGTCTACACAGGCCGTGCTCACGACAGAACGCAGTAACCGTTTGCCCGCTACGGGCATGTTCTGAAATCAGCCTTCGCCACTTCGTCCGCGCTTTCTTTCCGCGTTTGGTCATGTCGCTTGCACTGCGACACGATCTTTTACAAGATGGGGTTCACTTAACGCTCACAAAACATCTATGCCTTTGTTGCTTAAGTGAAGGACGTGGACGGGCAAATCCCCGGCCACAAAGGCTTACTTGCAACATGTCGTGCATGACTTTGACGTAGAAGACTTGTGGGGCACAGTTGGGGAACAATTAAAGGAGATAGCCTGATAACTATTCGACGCCAAAGCAAGGGCTTATGGTGTTCGGCTGTATAGTTAACAGCCTCATACCTGATTTAATCACAATTGTGCCGGAGCCGAGACAAATCGACGGGAATCAGCAAGTTCTAGCTAAATGGGAGTAGTCAGATTTACCTTCTCTTTGCAGTTCTTATTCACCATTTGCCGCCATTCATCACAATTCGTATGACACTGGTATGACACTCGCGTAGTGGCTAGAGTTCTGGGCCATCCCACGTCCGCCCAGGGCAATCGGAGTCAGCCGTCTGCACAACCCAGGCATGGACAGGCAGTCCTACTTATATGTTAAGTGGAATAGCTTCTGGCGTGGTTTGCTCGCCAGGTTAACAGTTGCGGCGGTCGTCTTTCGCACCAAGTGCGATGATTTACTATCGTTTTGATTTTCCGCCCTAGTACGAGCGATTTGCTGCCCCGACCATTGCTACCACGTGCGATGGTTTTTGACCTGGAGGGGGCGCAAAATGAGGCACAGCGGAGAGTGGCACCTGCCCTCGAAGTACGATTGTGAGCCCTGGAATCAGTCCGGCCCCCTCCACGCACACGCACTGTGACAGTTTTCTGTTGAGGGCCGTCCGAATGGAATTGTTCCAGCAAGGCCGAGTCGTATCTGTGTGAATAGTTCCAGCGGCGAGGCTGAGTCCACAAAAGAGTCTTTGGAACAGACGACGCCATGCGCTGGATGAAACGCCCCACGACCGCCCGACGCCACAGGTGCTACACTGCACGGCCTGGAGCCGACTATGACCAACGAGCTCACTCGACGCCAGCTCCTCTCCGCTGGAGCCGCGGCAAGCGTCGCAGCTCTGCCAACCCCAGGCATATTCGCTGGCGCTGCCGTGTCCGCTGAGATGCCACGACGTAAGTTCTATCCGATTCTGAGCCTCGGACGCCTTGGTTTCCAAGCCAGTTTCCCGGAGTCGCTCGAACTCACGGTCAACCACGGTTTCGAAGGCCTGGATCCTGATCCGAATTACTTCGCTTCGCTGGGCGATGATGCGTTCAAGCGTCTCCTTGACGACCTGCAGGCGAAGAATCTCAGATTCGGCGCTGCAGGTCTGCCGGTGGAGTTTCGCAAGGATGAGGCGAGATTTAACGACGGACTGAAAAACCTCCCGGCCACGGCCGACATCCTGCAGCGAGCAGGCGTGTGGCGCGTCAGCACCTGGGTTCTCCCCTGCTGTAATGACCTCACATACCCTCAGAACTTCCGCCAGCATGCCGACCGCTTGCGCCAGTGCGCGCGGATTCTCGCCGACCACGGCCAGAAGCTCGGCTTGGAGTACGTTGCGCCGCGCACTCTTTTGCGGAGCCAGCGACATCCCTTCATACATACCATGAGCGAGATGAAGGAGCTGATGGTCGCTATCGGTACGAACAACCTTGGCATTCAGCTCGATAGCTGGCACTGGTTCAACGCGGAAGAGACGGACAAGGACCTGTTGACGCTGCGCGGCTCGGATGTGCTGACCGTGGACCTGAACGATGCCCCCATCGGCCTGTCGCTGGACGAGTACCGGGATGACCACCGCGAGCTACCTGCCGCCACGGGCGTCATTCCGGTGAAGGGCTTCCTGGGTTCGCTGGTCCAGATCGACTATGACGGCCCCATCCAGCCCGAGCCCTTCAACGCCGCCCTGCGTGCCAAGTCGCTCAACCAGGCTTGCACCAGCGCCTCCGCCGCCATGAAGAGGGCCTTCAGCCTGTTGTAACCTCGGGCCAGCGCGGCCTGGCCTTGTATCGCGCAGGGGGCGTTTTAAACAGGCATCTGCGCCTTGCTTTCATAGAAATCGGTGTTCTGCTTCCGTTTGATGGTCTCTACTTGCTCTTACACGGAGCCATATACGTCGAGGACACGCATGAAGCGCGACCGGAAAACCCCGTTTCTGGCCAACTTCCGGTTCGACGATCCACCCAATTTCCGGTAGCCGGACTCTCCAGGCGGGACCGCCTTGGTTTTTTTCGGGAACAATCAGGATCGACCCAGGATCATCTTCCCTGATGCCAGCCGGTTGGTCAGTCAAGAGGCCGGCTTGCGCAATGATCTGTTGATCGTCTACAATTGTAGGTAATCTAGGCATATGGCAAAGCCGACCGATCTTGTCCAAGGCACTCTCGATCTCTTGATCCTCAAGACCATCTCGCTCGAGCCTAAACACGGCTGGGCCATCGCCAAGCGCATCCAACAGGTTTCACAAGAAGCTCTCCAGATCCAGCAGGGATCCCTGTACCCGGCGCTACACCGACTGGAACAGCAGGCCTGGAACAAGGCCGAGTGGCGTCCGACTGAGACCGGGCGAATGGCAAAGTTCTACTCCCTTACAAGTTCAGGGCGGAAACAACTGGAAAGGGAATTGGCAAACTGGGCTTCGACGGCCATCAACATCGTGGTCCAGGAGGCTTAGCAATGCGGATGTTAGACAAAGTCCGTTTGCGGCTTCGGTCGCTGTTCCGCCGTCCGAATGTCGAGTTCGAGCTCGAAACCGAACTTCGTTTCCACCTGGATCAGCTCATTGAAGAGAACATTTCATCCGGTATGCCGCCCGAGGAGGCCCGCCGGGCCGCGCAGCGCATGATCGGAGGCATCGCGCAATGCAAGGAGGAGTGCCGGGATATGCTCCGCGTAAACTTTGTCGAGGATCTTGTACAAGATGTACGTTACACGATTCGATCTTTAGCGAAGAGTCCAGGGTTCACAGGAGTTGTCGTCGCCACGCTGGCGCTTGGGATCGGAGCAAACATTGCCATTTTCACGATCGTGCATGGAGTGCTGCTGCGGCCCCTCGACTATCCAAAACCCGATCAGCTGATGTATCTGACGGCAGAAGCTCCGGCCATTGGGGGCACCGGAAGTGCGCTCTCTGCGCCAGAGTACATCGAGTTCCGCCAGATGAACCGGTCGTTCGCGGCGGTTGGCGCTTATTCGACCGGCGGCGCGGCGTACACAACCGGCGAGGTCAACCTCACGACCGGGGATCGACCTCTGCGGGTGCGCTCGATCTCCGTCGATGCACATTTGCTCAAAGCGCTCAGTATTCAGCCGGAGCAGGGACGCTTCTTTAGTGACGAAGAAACTGCGCGTTGGACTGGGACGCTACCGCCACCGATCGCAATTCTCTCCCACGAATTGTGGCGAACAGCATTTGGACAACGACCGCTCGTTGGACAAAAGGTGGAAATCGAGGGCCGCCCCCACGAAATCGTTGGCATTATGCCACCCGGGGCCGACGTCATGGATAACCACACCCAGGTTTGGTTGCCCCTCTGGCTTCATCCGAATATGGCCCGGCAACGCGAGGCCCATGTCCTCTACGTCATTGCGCGACTGAAAGATGGCGTCATCGCTGAGGTGGCACAGACGGAGCTGAGTGCATTCCTCGAAAACTGGGGCGATCGTGTCGGCACGACAGACCATGTGCCCACGAACCGTCCCCTGCGCTCAGTAGACCACACCCTCCAATTGCGGGCGTTACAGGATGCGATCGTTGGGAATGCCAGCCGCCCGATCTGGGTTCTGCAGGCCGCCGTGGGATTCGTGCTGCTCATCGTCTGCGCGAATCTCGCGAACTTGGTGATGGCTCGCGCCGGGTCACGCAGACGTGAGTTTGTACTGCGTATTGCTCTCGGCGCCAGCCGCGGCCGGCTGCTCCGGCAGTCGGTAACCGAAGGTGCGGTGATGTCCGTAGCCGGTGGCATTCTGGGTCTTTGGCTAGCCAGCGCTGGCGTCCGGGCGCTAATCCGTGCTTACCCGACTAGCATCCCACGGCCGAGTGAGCTTACGATTAATTTGCCCGTTCTGCTGGTTGCGCTCGGCCTCTCGACTGGGACTGCCCTGCTTTTCGGATTCGTGGCGCTCGGGCGCGGGAGAACGAGTAGCATGGCGGCTGCGCTCAAGGAGGGCGCAAGGGGTTCCAGCGGTGCCGGGCGTCATTACGCCCGTCGTGGACTCGTGATAGCCCAAGTCGCTTTCGCCGTGATGCTGGTTATCGGAACGGGTTTGCTAGTTCAGACAGTCTACAACCTCACGAGGATCGATGCAGGATTTGACCGGTCGCGGCTGGCGACGTTCTCGATGACCTTGCCAATGGCGAATTCAGAGCCCGAGGCACGCGCGCAGGCATATCAACGCGTCCTCGACAGGCTTCGCTCCTTACCGGGCGTACTGGGAACGGCTGCCATGTCGGGTCTGCCGCCGAATCGAACTCCAGATGTGATCGCTACTCCTATCGAGAACTACACCTCCGACGATGGGAGGCCCTTTGCAATCATCGACTACTACCAATTCGTCATGGGCGACTATTTCGGGACGATGGGCATCCCGATCGTCGCCGGCCGCGGCTTCGAGCGAACCGACACCGCGTCGCAAGGCAAGGTAGCCATCGTCAATGAGACTTTGGCGAAAAGGATCTGGAAGGGGCAGAACCCGATTGGCCATCGTCTGCGGCCTCCGGGTGGTTCGTTTGGCGCTAGCGATGATGTCTGGCATACGGTGATCGGAGTAGCCAAGGACGTCAGGCAACGCGGGGTGGAGCGTCCGGCAGGAACTGAATTTTACGTATCCCTTGACCAGCACGGCGTCGCTCCGCCGAGTATGAATGTGGTGATTCGGACGACGCTGCCACCGGCGGCGCTGTCAGGGACGATCCAGCAAGTGGTTCGGGAAGTGGACGCCGCGGTTCCCGTCGTGCGGCTTCGCGACATGGATTCGGTGTTCGCCGAATCGATTCGCCGGCCGAGACTTCTGGCGCAGCTATTGGGCGCTTTTGCAGGACTGGGGCTTCTATTGGCAGCCATCGGCACTTACGGTGTGCTCTCCTACATGGTTACCGAGCGGCGGCGCGAGATCGGCATTCGGCTCGCCCTCGGTGCAACTCGCTCCCACGTGCTCACACAGATCATGAAGCAAGGACTTCAGGTCACGGCGTTGGGTGTCACCATTGGCCTTGCAGGTGCACTTGCCGTAACTCGGCTGATTGCGTCGCTGCTGTTTGGTGTGCAACCGACAGATATTGTGACGATCGCCTTTGTGATCGCGACGATTACGGCCGTGGCGGTGGTCGCCAGTTGGCTGCCGGCGTGGCGCGCATCGCGGCTAGACCCGAACGTCGCGCTCAGAGATGAGTAACAGCTGGGACGCTCTATTACGCCATACTGCTATTTTCCTGGTGGATCGTTGGTATACGTCAATTCCTGCACGCTGCAACAAACTAATGTCATCTGGAAGCCAATCTTGCCCTCTTGGACGCGGTATTATCGCAAGGCGAACTCCCTCAGTTTTTATCCAGTAAGGATTCACGAGAGATCGTCCCACAAACTTGCCGTGCTGCGACTCCAGCAACCGCTGATTCGGCGTCTCACTAGATAGCCAAATGCAGAGCCGCTATGCATTGTCACGAAGGTGACGAGATGCTTTTGCTCTGCTGCCCGGCATTTCATCACCTATACGCGGCGGCTTTCCGCCGCGCCGTTTCATGAGCTTGTCAAAGGCCTTGAAATCTGCGCGCGCTTTACGGTCAGCAAAGAACTCCGCCGTTTGCAAAGCTGAAAGCTTTTCAGCCACTGCTGTGGCGACGAATTGGTTTATGCTCGTCCTATCTTCCTTGCTCTGTCGCTCCACCGCTCTCTTTAGCGAACGTGGCAACCGCAGAGGGTACGTCATCGTCTCCGTCATCGTCTCATCCTTCCTATCGCTTCACGAGGGATCATCACTTCGATCCCGAACCGCGCAGGCACGGTCCCAAAGTCCCGCACGTTGAATGTGACCAATGCGTCGGCGCGCCCATTGACCGCCGTTTCCAGCACCATCTCATCGCCAGGATCTCGCAATTGCGGCCTCCACAGGAAGTGTATTTTCACCGGCTCCGCCATCGCCATCACGGCGTCCAGGAATATTTGTACTTCTCGTTCAGTCAAACCTGCCGCTAGCTGGTGCTCGGCTTCTGAGCAAGTTGCTTCATACTCCATAGCCAGCGGGACGCTGACGAGCAGCGTTATCCTGCCTTGCCGCGCCGTGCGTAGAATTGCCGCGGACGCCCCGCTTGGGCTGCGCATCGCTGCCACGATCACATCGGTATCTACGACCACCCTCACATCGGATATGATATCACATCGGCCGCGATGTCATCCACTGATCAGATCAATCGAACGTGGCACGCGCGGCTCTCCAGGACCACTGGCGACCGCAAATAAGCCGCCATAATCGCCAGAAGCCGTTGCCCGTTCACCACTCTTCTTTAGCTGTACACCGGGCCGGCAACCATTTCGTGCACTCGGCGGCGCGGTTCTCTCTCCGATTGCATGCAAGCGGCCACCAGTCGTTTCTCCGCAGTCTTAAGCGTCAAATAAAACTGAATCCATAAGAGCGGCCCAAAGATGGTCTCCCCTTGCGACTAGTTTTGCTACTATTTTCGATCGATTTGCGGCTCTCGGAACCCGCATAAACACAGGTGATTCGGTCAAATCCGAAACCGCTGCTGATAACAAGAGACATACCAACGCTCACCGACCCCTCACCTCCCACTCACCAACTGGGAGTACAATCCCTCCTCCTCCGCCACAAAACAGCTTTGGACTTACGGCGATTTTGCATTCGCTTAAAGCGAGCAATTACGCCGCTCTTTTATCCTGTTTTATCCCAACGGTGCTGAAAACCGTTAGGCCCGAAAGCCATAATAGACAGTGACCGTTTTTTCCGAGCGTCACTCAGGCACAATCGCTGACGCTGTCGATTTGCGAAGGCCACCACTTCAGGATTATCTCTTTGGCGACCTCGTAGTTTAGGAATACGCAGCCCACAAGACGCCCTTTGACCTGTAGGCGTCAGCCATTCTAGTCTGAAAAGCGGGGCCGCGAGACCCGCTTTTCATGTTTCTTGCGAATCTCGTCTAACTCAGCTTTCGCAAAACCGCGCAATCTGTGAGTCGGGCGATCACATTTCCGGTTAGACCTCATGCGCCTTCGGCGCACCACCAAGCGTGAAAATCGACCTCGGCCACGTTCGCATTCTAAAATCTTTGTTTTCAACGCCGCTAAGTCTATTTTTATAGCAGGGTCTTTACCCTAGGTTTGGTTGCTGAGTTCACCTGATTTACGACCCGATGAAATATGAAGACAGTTGCGACGCAAACGAACGCGTGTGAGCGCGCACGCGAACCCCACGAGACGATGTACTGCTGCTGAGTGGCTGCCGGTGCGCGAAATTACCCAATGGAAATTGCCACCGGAATAGGAAGAGGAGAGAGACTCATGAGCTCAACTAGAACCCGAACGAACCTGGTGCCTGTCACGAACCTGATCGCCCTCTCGCTGACTGTGGTCGCCCTGCTGTTTCCGATTGGAGCGCGAGGCCAAGCCCAAATCCTTGATGTGAACCAGGGCCTTCCCGATCTCGATTCCCGCGCGGGAACGGCCGTATCACCAACTTCCACGCAGCTCTCCCTGGTTGCCGGCATGGGAGCCTCGGCTAGCTGGAACCAGTTTGGTACCCCGCAGTCCCTCATCAAGTACGGAGATTTTCTCACCACCGGATTGACTGGCGACCCGGTGAGTGCCGCCCTGGGCTGGATCCGCGCAAATAAATCTCTGTTCCGACTTTCCGATCAGGGCGTGAACAATCTGGAGCTTTTGAATGATTCGCTGCTAGCCGGTAATGCAGGGCACGCAGTGATTTTCCGCCAGCATTTCGGAAACCTGCCGTCGGCGCAGGATGGTCTGATCACGGTCGGCATCGTGAACGGGAACATTACCTACGTCTCATCTTCAGCGGCCGGCGACGGCAATGTCCCTGGTGTGGCGACGCTTTCGGCGGTTGACGCCTGGCTGAAAGCTGCCGCGGATGTAGGGCGCGCCGTTGGGCCGGATTCTATCTCCGGTCTAGTGGTGAAGGGCACCTGGACTATGTTCACCGTGGCGGGCTTCTCCTACCCACAGCGGTCACGCCTGGTCGCTTTTCCCACCCCCACGGAAGGTGTGCGTCCAGCGTACGAGACGATCGTTCTCGATGTGCGGGGCGGGCAGGCCACGGCCTACGCATCGTTTGTGGATGCACAAACAGGGATGGTCCTCTTCCGCCAAAACCGCGTCCAGCAGTTGGCTACAACGAGTGCCTTTAGCGGGACGTACACGGCGACCGCGTGCGGTATGCCTAACGGCCCTTTTGCCGCGCCAACTGGCACCAAGACCATCGATGTAGTAGCCACCTCGTCGTTACCCACGAATGACATCGTGCTGAATCTGCTCTTCGGGTCGACCGTCGTGGCTTCTTCCGATGTGCTGACCACTCCCGAGGCCATTCACTATGCGCCCACCGGCGGGGTTCCTGTCGGCAACTATTCCGTCCAGGTGTGCCCGTTCGACGCCAACCAGACGCCCCCGCTCACATACGCTGGCGCGATTACAATCAACGATACGGTCAGTACCCAGCCCCCACTGTCGAACACACCGAAATGGAAATTCTTCACAGCCAACCCGCCGCTCAATCTTTCGAGCACCGATACTCGGATCATCGGCTGCTGGCTAGATTCGCTGACCTCGCTGACGCCAGCCGATCAGGAATGCCAGTTCGCACTGAAAAATCTTGCCTCACGTGCGCCGTGGGATTTCAATCTGCGCACGAACGTTCCTAACTTTACGACCACGGGCAACAACGCGAAATCCGCTGAGGCCTGGTTTAGCCCTCTGACCCCTGGGCCAACCGGATTCCAGCCAGCGGATGGCAATCGCCGCTATGTTTTTGACTGGACCAACACCTGGCAGACTAGCAAGTGCTTCCAGCCGTTTGTTACTGGTGTAAGCCATGACATCTCTGCCGCCACCGCAAACCTCTTCGCCATGCACAATCGCATGCACGACTGGTCTTACTTCCTCGGCTTCACAGAAGTGAACTCGAACGCGCAGGACAGCAATTTCGGCAACACGGACCCCAGCCGGGAGCACGACCCTGAGCTCGGAGACGCTCAGGCCGGCGCGGCCACGGGTGGTCAGCCGAGCTTACTTGGGCGCGATAACGCAAACCAGATCACGCTCAACGACGGCATCCCGCCGATTACGAACATGTATCTGTGGCAGCCGATCGCGGCGGCCTTCTATTCGCCGTGCGTGGACGGCGACCACGACATGTCGGTGATCGGTCACGAGTACACTCACCTAATCTCCAACCGTATGGTGGCCGGCCCCGACGCCAATTTGACCGGCTACCAAGCTGGGTCGATGGGTGAGGCGTGGTCCGACCTGGATGCGGTGGAGTACCTCAACGAGTACGGGTTTGTGCCGACGAATGGCGAGAATCCCTTCTCAGTGGGCGCCTACGTCACGGGCAACAAACTGAAGGGCATCCGCAATTACGGACTGAACAGCGGCCCATTGAACTACAGCGACCTCGGTTACGACGTACCGGGACCGGAGGTACACTCTGACGGTGAGATTTGGAACCTTGTGAACTTCGACATCCGCCAGGCCTTAGTCACGAAGTACAACGCTTCGTTCCCGGCATCTAACGCGCAGTTGCAACGCGACTGCGCGGATGGCAAATTGCCGGCGAATCTGTGCCCCGGTAATCGCCGGTGGATCCAGATCGTCTATGACGCTTGGTTGCTTATGCCAGCCGCCGCGAGCATGCTGGACGCCCGCGACGCCTACCTTGCGGCGGACATGACGCGCTTCGGCGGTGCGAATCAGACTGAGTTGTGGAGAATCTTTGCCCGCCGTGGCATGGGCGCCAGCGCCTCCAGCAATACCAACCAGGACTCGGACCCAACGCCGAGCTTTGAGTCACCCAAAGAAGCGAACGCGACGATTACCTTCAACGCGGTGGCTTCCAACGAAGGCAACGCCCACGTGAACGCGAAGATTTATGTTGGGCAGTACGAGGCCCGTGGGGTCCCCATCGCCGACACCGACCCGGCCACGCCGCTATCGGGGACAGCGATGTTCGTGCCTGGCACATACGATTTCGTGGCTCAGGCCCCTGGGTATGGGATGTTCCGGTTCACGCGTAGTCTGCTCGCGAACCAAGTGGCCACGATGATCATCTCGATGCCCACGAATTTGGCCTCGAACACCAAGGGGGCCACGGCTACCGCATCGAGCACGCTCTCGACTAGCGCGAGCGATGCCCCCTCCAACGCCATCGACGATACGGAGAACACAGACTGGAGCGGCACAGGACAACTCGCCAGCCCGCAGTCGATCACGATTCACTTTGTGGGGCCGAAGACCATCCGGCAAGTGAATGTCTCAACGATGTTGCGGCCAGGGCAGAACCGCTTCACTGCCCTGCGTCAGTTCCGTCTTTATACTTCCACGGACGGCGTCAGTTTCACGCCGGTGTTCACCAGCGCGCCTGATGCTTTCCCAGGCGCAATCCCCCGGCCCGCGGCGCCGGACTTGATCTTGCGTTCGTTCACTCTGCCTGCCGCGATCACGGCGACCCACCTACGGCTGGTTGCGCTTACCAATCAGTGCAAGGGCGGGCCCGGGTTCCAAGGTCCTCAGGATAGCGACCCGCTGAACAACAGCGACTGCACGACTGGCAATTCAACTCAAGGGGATCGCATCCGGGTTACTGAAGTGCAGGCTTTCTCTAGCACAGGCTCAGCCAGCGGCGGCGGAGGTGGAACCGGCGGCGGAGGTGGAACCGGCTGCCAAGATGACGACCTGCGAATCATCGGGCCGAGCATCGCTACGCCGGGAAGCCCCCTGACCTATGTGGTGACGTACAACACCGCCGACACAGGTGACACTGGATGTCAGATTGCCAATGATCTTCCAGATGATCTCTCGTTCGTCGCTGCAACCGGTGGCGGTACTTTCACTGCTGCAGCGCACAGGATCGATTGGAAGCTGCCGAGCCTGCCAGCAAACTCGATTGGCAGCGTCAGTTTCACCGTGCAGGTTTCGCCGGGTGCCGCATCCGGCGAGGTGCTGACGAATAAGGCTTACTTTGCTGGTTTCGGCCTGGCACCGACGACGCTACTGGATACGATAGTCTTGCTCGAATTGCCGTAGCTGGGTAAACAGCTCGATTTTGGCGGGAGGTGGCTCCCAAAGCGACCTCCCGCCAGATCAATATCGTCCTAACGCAGTAAGCCGTTGATCGCGGCCCTGAAGGGAAACGCACGCGAGCACGATTCCGGGAATGCTGTGCTCAGGAGCTTTTCTGCCAATCAGGTCAGACGCGGCTTGGTAGGCGATGTAAATGGCAAGAGCGAATCGAAGAACACTCATTGAGTCTTGCGCCGCGGTGTCTTTACGCCTGCTGGTGACCACCGCCGTGAAAATTAGCGGGTTTGAAGTACTTTCAACGACATGGAAGAGCACGGACGGCACTGCAAGTCATTGGAAGTGCAGACAACCTTATTGTGTTTCGCGATGTGTATTGTGAAGGCTCTATCAGCCGTGCGAGGCTGACGAGCAATTGTCGCATTCCACCACCAAAACCTTAGGCACGCGTCGCAGAGTGATGTCAAAACCTTCCGATACGTTCTGCAGGTTGTTTACCCCTGCGCTTTGCAACCGGGAGCTCTCCGGACGGCGAGCGGAAGCCATCCTTGATTGGCATCGACTGTTTGGTGTGCCGGCATGCAAAATTTAGACCCTTAGCGAGCCGCGGAACGCCCTAGCGGCATAGTAAGATTCCGCACCGTTGTGATACACGAAAACAGTGTCGTAGCGGCGATCACAAAAGAGGGCGCCGCCGAGTTTTCTGATAGCAGAAGGTGTTTTCACCCAGCTCGACGTTTTCGTATCGAAATCTCCAAGATTCTGCAACTCTCGATATTGTTCTTCCGTTAAGAGCTCAATGCCCATGGCAGCTGCCATATCAATAGCGTTATCTTCTGGTTTGTGTTCTCTCCTTGACTCCAGCGCTTCGCGGTCGTAGCAAACACTTCTGCGGCCTTTAGGACTTTCCGCTGAACAATCATAAAAAATGTATTCGCCCGTCTTTTTATCATGACCAACAACGTCCGGTTCACCGCCAGTTCTTTCCATTTCATTGAGTGACCACAGTTTTTCAGTATTAGCTTCCAGCTTTGCTTGTACTTTAGCCCACTCAAGACCTTTATGGCGGTTCATGTTTTTCTCAAAACGGGCTTTCAATGCTCCAAGTAGTTCTTTACGTTGTTCTGGTGACAAGTCCTTTTTATTGCTTTTAATGTCTCGCGCTCTTGTTGCTCTCATTGTCGTCGCTTCCCGCGTTTCTTATCTATTACTCCGCTGCGCTCCGCCATACGGGGTGTTTTTCGGCTTGTCTTTGCGTTCTTATCAATTCGCAGTTCTCACTAGGCAGGCGTACGTGCTGGTCGCCGGCAACTCGTCTGGCATCACCACAGTTACTGAACTCGTAGCAGCCGCAAAGGCAAAGCCGGGAGAGCTATCGTTTGGCTCCCCTGGCATAGGCACCGGTTCGCACGTGGGAGCCGAGAAATTCAATCTTGCCGCGGGAGTCAAGGCGGTACACGTGCCCGCGCCACCGGGCGACGGCATCGCCGAGACAATTGCCAAGACGGTTGCTGGGCACACAACATACCTGCTGGCGCCAATCCCGCTCGCGATGGCGGATATCCGCAGCGGCAAGCTCCGCGCGCTAGGCGTTAGCACGAACAGGCGTTCACACTTGTTGCCGGAGGTACCTACGATCGCAGAGGCCGGAGTATCCGGTTTCGACTACACGATTTGGTATGGGGTGTGGGCGCCTGCTGGCACTCCGCAACAAGTGGTCGATCAGCTAGGGAAGGACATCGCACGTGCCATGGCAGCGCCGGATCTGCTCGACTGGTTTGCGAAGCACGGGGCCGATCCAATGAGCATGACGCAGCCTGAGTTTGCGCGCTTCGTGCTGAGCGAGAGTGAAAGCGCGGCGCGTATCATCAAAGCCCCTGGGATGAAATCTCAATAAACCTGACGTTTTACAATACGAGGCCCGATAGGCAGCTCCTCCCAACTTGCCCCGATTCTGGGCGGATGACGGGCAACCCAGAAGTAATGTGGCACGTTCCTCGCGGGGAGCGATTGTGTACAACTTGTGTACAAGAAGGCGGATTTGAAGGGCCTAAAAATGGACCTAAGCAACGCAGAATCAACAACAGACTCTTAAGCTACAGGCCCAAGTCGAGGAACAACAACCTTGAAATTTTAGCAGGCAGATGAGGCCGGCACAACTGCAACCTACCCGCTGCATGTTTGATGCGAAACAAATCTGCTTCTACTGCACGAAACCGACGTTTGGCGCCGGCGTGCTTCCTTCTGGCGATTCCTTGATGGTGCCAAATTGCGCTTCATAGCGCGCGAGATTTTCTCCCAGCGCGCGCCAGATGCGTTTCGCGTGTCCAGGGCTGAGGATCATGCTGTTCAGCAGCTTTCCTTGCGCGCCGTTGGGGAAAATATAGATAAAGTTCATGGTGAACTCTTCGAGGTTATGGTGAATCATCACCAGGTTGCTGTATTGCCCCTGCAATTCTTTTTCGTCCGCCTTGATCTGCACCTGGCCCTGTACTGGCTGCTGTTGATCCATTTCGTTTCGCTCCCGGAATGACGCCTCGAAGTTATCACAAGGGCCGCCGCTGCGCTTGGGGCTGGACTGGTTAGCAAAAAACAATGCAAGTCCTATTGACATGCGACCGTATTAAGTGTAGTTTAGGAATGTTATTTAGCATAGTTAACTATCAATATGGGACGCGCGGGCCCGCAACAATTCGAGACAGATCCGCCGATCACTGGTGGAGCTTCCGGTGGCTTCTACGAGGCTGCGGAGGCGCCGACTCGGGCGGCCCTACCGTCGTTGCCGGAATCGCACCGCACCATACCGTTTTTGTCAGGAGCTTCCTGGTTCCGAAAAGTCCTGGCGTTTGCCGGGCCGGGCTATCTAGTTGCCGTCGGGTACATGGACCCCGGCAATTGGGCCACGGACATAGGCGGCGGTTCCAAATTTGGCTACACGCTCCTGAGTGTCATCCTCATCAGCAACTTGATGGCGATGTTTTTGCAGGCTCTCTCTGCAAAACTTGGAATTGCTACCGGGCGTGATCTGGCCCAAGCCTGCCGAGAGCACTATTCGCGTCGGGCTGGGCAGTTTCTATGGGTAGTCTGCGAAATCGCTATCGCTGCATGCGATCTCGCGGAGGTGCTCGGCTCGGCTGTCGCACTCAAGCTTCTCTTCGGGCTGCCCCTTCTGGCGGGAGTTTTGATCACTGCGTTCGATGTCCTGATCGTTCTGGCGCTGCAGGGACGCGGGTTCCGGCTGGTCGAAGCTTTTGTCGTTACGCTCATTGGTTCGATTGCCGCTTGTTTTGCTTACGAGATCTTTTTCGCTCACCCGCTTTGGCGTGAAGCGGCTATCGGCTTCATCCCACGCGCCGAAATTCTGAGAAACCGCGAGATGCTATACATTGCCATCGGTATCCTTGGCGCAACGGTCATGCCGCACAATCTTTATCTTCATTCCAGCATCGTGCAAACACGCGCCTTTGGTTCTTCCACTCGCGACCGGCGTGAAGCGGTCCGTTATGCCATCTTCGATTCCACTCTGGCGCTCGGGTTTGCGCTTTTTATCAATGCCGCGATTCTCGTTTTGGGTGCCGCGGCTTTCCACACACGGGGGCTTCACAACGTTGCGGAAATCGCCGACGCTTACAAGCTTCTCAGCCCCGTCTTGGGCGCAAGCCTTGCCAGCACGCTCTTTGCGTGCGCGCTGCTCGCCTCTGGCCAGAACTCCACGCTGACCGGCACGCTGGCCGGCCAGATCGTGATGGAGGGCTTTCTCGACATTCGGCTGAAGCCCTGGCTTCGCCGGCTGATTACCCGCTCGATTGCCATTCTTCCCGCGGCACTGGTCATTGGTATAGCGGGCGAGAACAAAGTCACTTCATTGCTTATTCTCAGTCAGGTGATTCTCAGCTTTCAGCTGCCGTTCGCGGTGATTCCTCTGATCCGATTTACCGGCGACCGTTCCAAGATGGGCGAATTTGCAAATTCGCGAGTCACCACGGCCGTGGCCTGGATCGTCGCGGCCGCCATCTTGTTCTTCAACGCTGAGCTCGTTTGGCTCATACTCCGTTCTTAACAGGGGAGAGAAACTCTATTACGTCCTGGGCGTCTGCTTTCGTTACCTACTTCGTTGTGCGAAAATTTTCGTAGCCGCTATGCCCACGGACGCGCAGCGTAATCTCAAGAGACGCAAAATACTTTTCGGTTCGCTCCTTACCCTGATTTGCATCGTGCTTGTTTACGCGGCACTCCTCAGAGACAGGCCATGGGTCGTTCCTGAGGAAGTCAAAAGGCTGAAGAATCCAATCGCAACTACTGAGTCCACGCTGAAACCGGCCAAAGAGATTTACACCGAAGAATGTGCCCAGTGCCACGGCGAGCAAGGCAAGGGCGACGGGCCAGAGGCCAGGCTACACTTTCCGGCTCCGGCGGACCTCACCGACACTCAGCGCATGAAGGTGGTCACTGACGGCGAAATCTTTTACCAAATCAGTGAAGGCAGAAAGCCCATGCCTTCGTTCAAGAAACGCTTGACTGAGAATCAGCGCTGGGAGCTGGTGCTTCTGGTGCGATCTTTCTCCGCTCCGGCCGCAGCGACTAGTGTTGAGAAGAATCCGGACGCTGTTAAAAAGACACCGGCACCCTTGACTGCCCCCTAGGAAGGAACGTCATTCCCAAAGCGGCGCAGCTTTTTTTATGCGCTAGCCGCTTTCACTTTACTCAGCGCAGCGGCGACTTCCTTCAAATCCGGCACCACCGGAATGTCGTAGTTCTTGAACCACGCTACTTTGCCCGATTTGTTGACGATGGCGATGGCCCGGCCCGTAATCCCTTTGTCCGCCAGGTACACACCGTACTTTTCGCTGGCTGCTCCTCGGGGATGAAAATCCGCCAGCAGCGAATACTTGATCCCCATCTTCTCCGCATACGCCTTGTGCGACCACACGCTGTCAACACTGATGCCAAGCACTTCTGCGTCCAACGTTTCGAAGGCCTTCATTTCATTGACAAAGCACGCATGCTCGTTCGTGCAAGTCGGGCTCCAGTCCAGGGGATACCATACGAGCACGACATTCTTCTTTCCCGAAAAATCGGAAAGCTTCACTTCTTTCTTTTCCTGATTATGAAGCGTAAAATCTGGCGCCGCCTGTCCCACCGCGATACTCATAACTGTTTCCTCCTCGTTTAAAACATCGTACGCAGCATCTTACCCAATCCTTGTGTCGCACACCAAGTTCCGTTCCACCGCCAGCCGGCTTGCTTCCATCATTGGTCACTCGGGATGCTGTCCCATCCCGGCGTCCCCCTGCGCTAAATACTTTCATTCTTCTTGTGCCAGGCAGTACACTTTGCCCAGGAGAAATCCATGAGCGCCGAAGGAACTGGCCGCTCTTCGTCGACCGCTTCGCAGTCGCCAAATGCCATGATGCCGCTCGGCGATCTCGTCCGCTTATACCGTTCTCGGGCCGGCAATTTTGGAGAGCCGGTTGCGCTTTCTGCCTTTGGTTTGACAAAGGCGGAAACGGAACGCCTGTTCTCTGGTTACGATGAGGATTATCACATCAGCCGCTTTTTCCAATTTTCGGAAGTTGCAGGCGAGAAATTCACCATCGATGGAGTTCCAGCCACGCATGTCTCCATCGACGCCGAAATCCAAACGATTCTCTGAATCGCCACCAAGCGTCTTGTCGATAGTTTTCGCTTGAAATAATCTGTGTTTTGACTACCCTACAGCCACGCCTGAGGTCATCAATGGCTGGTTCTCCCACACTTTTGCCGGAATCCCGGCTCGGCAGCACCCTGCGCCGCGATGCCTGGTGGACTGAGATCCTACCCGTCATCATTGTCCTCGGCGGTTTCGGCATCTACGCCACCCTGCGCGCTTTCGAAGGAAAGTATTACGATTGGGGACCGTACCTCTCGCCCTTTTATTCACCGCTCATCGACCCCGAGCACCGCTGGTGGAAATTTTCTCCCGCGCTGTTGATCCTCGCCGGGCCTCTCGGCTTTCGTGCTACCTGCTATTACTACCGCAAAGCCTACTACCGCGCATTCTTCCTGGATCCCCCCGCTTGTTCCGTTGGTGAACCGGCGCGACGCAATTACCGAGGCGAAACCTCTTTCCCCTTCATCCTGCAAAACGTCCATCGCTACTTTTTTTATCTGGCGGTTCTTTTTATTGCTTTCCTCTGGCACGACGCAATACGCTCGTTTTTCTTCGATGGCCATTTCGGCATCGGAGTAGGCACGTTGGTTCTGACGATCAATGTCACCCTGCTGTCGCTTTACACCTTTTCCTGCCACTCCCTCCGTCATCTGGCCGGCGGGAAAGTCGACTGTTTTTCCTGCGCGACCTTCGGACGCTCGCGGTTTGAAGCCTGGAGTTTTCTTAGCTTCTTGAACGAGCACCACATGCTTTTCGCTTGGTGCAGTCTCGTTTCCGTCGGTTTCGCGGATTTCTACGTGCGCATGGTGGCCTGCGGCGCGTTCCGGGACCTGAGGTTCCTGTGACGGCAAATTACGAGACCCGCGAGCATGACGTTCTCATCATTGGCGCCGGCGGCGCTGGGTTGCGCGCCGCCATCGAAGCACTGGCGCAAGGCGCTTCCGTCGGCGTGGTCTGCAAATCGCTCCTTGGAAAGGCTCACACTGTCATGGCCGAAGGCGGAATCGCCGCGGCCATGGCCAACGTGGACGCCGCAGATAGTTGGAAGACTCATTTTCGCGACACCATGCGGGGCGGAAAATTGTTGAACAACTGGCGCATGGCGCAACTTCATGCGCAGGAATCTCCCGATCGCGTTCGTGAACTCGAACAGTGGGGCGCGCTCTTCGACCGCACCGAAAGTGGCGACATCCTTCAGCGAGCTTTTGGCGGGCACACCTTCAAGCGCCTCTGCCATGTGGGCGACCGCACCGGCCTCGAAATGATTCGCACGCTGCAGGATCGCGGCGTCCAGCAGGGCATCGACGTTTACATGGAATGCACGAGCACCCGGCTCTTGACGGATAACGGCCGTGTCGCCGGCGCTTTTGCGTATTGGCGCGAGAACGGCCGCTTCATCGTTTTCAAAGCGAAGTCGATTGTTATCGCCACCGGCGGAATTGGGAAGGCGTGGCGCGTCACTTCCAATTCTTGGGAATACACCGGCGACGGGATGGCCCTTGCTTATGAAGCGGGGGCGGAGCTGATGGATATGGAATTCGTTCAGTTCCATCCCACGGGAATGGTCTGGCCGCCCGGCGTGCAGGGCATTCTCGTCACGGAAGCAGTTCGCGGAGAAGGCGGCATCCTGCGCAACAAGGCGGGCGAACGCTTCATGGAAAAGTACGACCCCAAGCGCATGGAACTTTCCACGCGCGACGTCGTTGCACGATCCATTTACACCGAAGTCAAGAAAGGCCGCGGTACCGAACACGGCGGGGCCTATTTGGATATTTCCCACAAGCCGGCCGAGTACGTGAAGAAAAAGCTTCCGAGCATGTATCACCAGTTCAAGGAACTTGCGGATGTCGACATCACCAAGGGCCCCATGGAGGTGGGCCCGACATGCCACTACGTGATGGGGGGCATCCGCGTGGACGCGGAAACGGCGCAATCGACTGTGCCGGGGCTTTTCGCTGCGGGCGAAGCGGCCGCTGGACTTCATGGCGCAAATCGTCTCGGCGGCAATTCGCTGTCCGATCTTTTGGTGTTTGGACGACGTGCAGGACTAGCAGCCGCGCAGCATGCGAAGCGCTCCTCGACTCCATCCGTTGACAATGCGCAGATCGAGCAAGCGGAAAAGGAATTGCTTGCGCCGTTTTCCAACTCCGGGACGGAAAGCCCTTACGCCGTGCATCGCGATTTGCAGGAAGTGATGCAGAATCTCGTGGGTATCTTTCGGACCGATGAAGATTTGAAGAAGGCGCTCGCCGAATTGGCGAAACTAAAATCGCGTGCCGCGAAGCTCAGTGTCGAAGGCTCCCGTCTCTTCAACCCGGGCTGGCACCTTTCGTATGATTTGAAAGCCATGCTCATCGTTTCCGAAGCCGTCACGCACAGCGCGCTGGCCCGCACGGAAAGCCGCGGGGCGCACAGCCGGATCGATCACCCAAGTGTCGATCCTGTTTGGGAGAAGAAACACAACGTTATCATCAGGGAATCCGGAGGCATGAGCCGACGCGAACTTCCAATCGAGCCCATGCCCGAAGAATTGAAGCAGATTCTTGCTGCGGAGAGCGATTAGACGGTTTCGGTTTACGCGACGAAATGACAGGATGATCGCCGACTATGGATACGCCCTGGATCAAATTCGCGACGCCCGACACGAACCGGGAGTACTTTGCTCTTCTTTCTTACATGCCGCTGAACAAATACCGTGCGATTCCTGCATTTCTAAAGTTTTCACTTCAGATCCAAAAGCAATTGCGCACAACTCCCGGGGTTATGGGTTACTCCCTTCGTGCAAAGCTATTCAGCCGGAATTTTTGGACGCTTTCCGCGTGGACTGAGGAAAAACCGCTGATGGATTTCGTCGCGAAGATTCCTCACGGGCAAGCCATGAAAGCCATGATGCCGCACATGGGGTCTACGAAGTTCACCCAGTGGAAGGTAATGGGATCGGCTTTGCCCCTGCGGTGGGAGGAAACGATGGAGAGATCGAGAAAAGGGGAGCCATTATGAAGCAAGCCACCCTGCGAGTCTTTCGCGGCGATTCGAACAGCGGGCAAACCGTTGACTATCGCGTCCCCGTCGCTCCCGGCATGGTGGTTCTCGACGCCCTCCATTACATTCAGGGACACCTCGCTCCCGATCTCGCGGTTCGATGGAATTGCAAAGCAGGGAAGTGCGGCTCGTGCTCCGCGGAAGTCAACGGCCGTCCCCGCCTGACCTGCAAAACGCGCATGGACGATCTCCCGCAGGACCAGCCCATCACCGTCTTGCCCATGAAATCCTTCCCGCGCATTAAAGACCTTGTCACCGACGTTTCCTGGAACTATCGTGTCAACCGCAAAATACCTCCCTTCCAGCCGCGTGAGGGAGTGGAATGGAAAATCTCGCAACTGGATGTGGACCGGGTCCAGGAGTTTCGCAAGTGCATCGAATGCTTTCTGTGCCAAAACGTTTGTCACGTTCTTCGCGAACACGACAAGAAGGAACAGTTCGCCGGCCCGCGTTTCTTCGTTCGCGTCGCGGGACTGGAAATGCATCCTTTGGACGGACTCAGCCGCGCGGGGTTGCTCAAGGATCAGCTTGGCCTGGGCTATTGTAATATCACGAAGTGCTGCACGGAGGTTTGTCCCGAAGAGATCCACATTACGGACAACGCCATCATCCCGCTCAAGGAGCGCGTAGTGGACGAGTTTTACGATCCCTTGACCAAGCTGTTCCGGAAGATGCGCGGCGTCTGAATGCTTGGGGCAAAAATTCTGTGCAGGTTGCGATTCGGCGACGGGCCATGAAAGAGGAGGTCCCATGGGCTACCAACTAAAATCCATCTCCAAGGCCGGAATTCCGGAGGCCATTGCCAAAGTCGAGCTCTACCGCTACCTCAACGAACCCGAGGAGGCTGAATCCATTTGCCTGGATATCCTTGCGGTTGATCCCGAGCACCAACTCGCTCGCCGTATGCTGGGCCTGGCCATCACCGACCAATTCATCGGTGCCGCGAGCGACCGCTATCTCGAGGTTCAATCCATTTTTCAGGGCTTGCGCGATCCCTACGAGCAGCTTTACTACACCGGGTTACTGCACGAGCGGCACGCCAAGACGCAGCTCCTTGTCGGCTATGCGCCACACACACTTTTGCCCTTAGTGGAAGAAGCCATGCGCTGTTTCGCGGAAGCGGAAAAAATCCGGCCTGCAGGCAATGACGACAGCATTCTGCGCTGGAATCGTTGTGTCCGGCTTCTGGAAAGCAGGCCCGACTTTCATTTTGAGCGCGAACCGGCAGCTTTTGACACTGAAGATATGCCGCCTGTCAGTTCGCCAGCGCGCCGCGCCGGAGGCCACCACTGAAGCTTCGTGCGATTTCCTAGGCAGTGACAACGCGCTGGAATCGCCGCGCCAATTTTTCGTGCTCTTCGGCGATTTGACGGGGCAAACGATTGCCAAATTTGCCGAGAAACTGCTTCGAATCTTCCATTTCCGCATCCCAGTCTTCCGGGTTCACGCGCAGTAGTTCGCTCAACGCTTCGTTTGAAATCTTCACGCCGTCCAGTGTCAGCCCGTTCTTTGCGGGAACATAGCCTATCGGCGTTTCCTGCGCTGCTCTGCGGCCTTCCACGCGCTCCAGAATCCACTTCAGTACGCGCACATTCTCCCCGTACCCCGGCCACAGGAACTTTCCATCCGCGCCCTTGCGAAACCAGTTCACATGAAAAATCTTAGGCGGTTTCGGTATTTTCTTTCCCATTTCCAGCCAGTGCCCAAAATAATCGGCCATGTTGTAGCCGCAGAAGGGCAGCATGGCCATCGGGTCTCGCCGTGTGATACCCACGTTACCCGTCGCCGCGGCAGTCGTTTCGCTCGCCATCGTCGCGCCCACGAACACCCCATGCTGCCAGTTAAATGATTCGTACACCAGCGGGGCCACTCGCGCTCTTCTCCCGCCGAATATGAACGCTGAAATAGGCACGCCTTCCGGAGCTTCCCACTTGGGAGAAATGCTCGGCGACTGCCGCGCCGGCACTGTGTACCGCGCATTCGGATGCGCCGCCGGGCCTTTGGATGGATCCCACAACTCGCCCTTCCAGTTGATGAGCGCTGCCGGTGCCTCGCTGCCAATTCCTTCCCACCACGGCTCCCGCTCCGGAGTCAACGCTACGTTCGTAAATAACGTGTTCTTGTGCAGCGCGCCCATTACATTTTGATTGGTTTTCATTCCCGTGCCCGGGGCAACACCAAAAAACCCTGCTTCCGGATTGATGGCGCGCAAGTATCCGTCTTCGCCGATCTTCATCCACGCGATGTCGTCTCCAACGGTCCAGACGCGATACCCCTGGTCCTCGAGCGCCGACACCATCATGGCCAGATTCGTTTTCCCGCACGCACTCGGAAACGCCGCGCCCATGTAAGTCACTTTGCCGCCCGGAGATTCCAGCCCCAGGATCAACATGTGCTCGGCCATCCAGCCCTGCTCGCGCGCCATCACGCTGGCAATCCGCAATGCAAAACATTTTTTCCCCAGGAGTGCGTTTCCGCCGTAGCCGGACCCCACGCTCCAGATCAATTTCTCCTGCGGAAAGTGGACGATGTACCGCCGCTCGGGATCCACATCGCCCAGCGAATGGAGTCCTGGAACAAACTCGCTTGAAGTTCCCAGCCGTTCCATGGCTACTTTGCCCATGCGCGACATGATCCGCATGCTGGCCACAACGTACGGGCTGTCCGTCACTTCCACGCCAACTTTGCTGATCGGCGAACTCGCCGGGCCCATAATGTACGGCACCACATACATTGCCCGTCCGCGCATCGCTCCATCCAGCAGCGCGCCCACTTTGTGTTTCGCCGCGTTCGGGTCCATCCAGTTGTTCGTAGGTCCGGCTTCTTCGTTTTGGGCCGAGCAGATAAAGGTCAGATGTTCCGTCCGCGCCACATCGTTCGGACTGCTGCGATGCAAGTGGCAATTCGGGAAGGTCTTCTCGTTGAGCGTAAGCGAATCACCCTGGCGCAGCATCTCTGCGATCATCTGCTGGTACTCCGCTTCGGAACCATCGCAATACACCACGCGGTCCGGCTTCGTCAGCTTAGCCGCCTGATCAACCCAGGTTTCTAGTGGAGTTGCCACGCTGATCCCCCTGCTGGCCTAATGTTTCAACGCCGCACGGTCCAAAATACGGCATCCCGGCCGCTTGAGGCGCCGGTGACACGCTGGATGATGACCCCAACTAGGGCGGGGTCGTGGAGCGATTGAACTCGGCCATGCCAACAGGCCTCTGCAATGGCGGGAAATTCCGGCCAGGCTGGCAGGCGCTATTCTTCTACCCGCCCCAGTCTATGTTACCCGTCGCTTAACACGCAAGCGGCCTTCCGCCCCGCGCTTCTTTCCTGCTGTAAACTCATCTCCGTGTTTCCCAACGCCGATTCCGACCGCCTTCGCGTCGTTCTAGTCGCACCACGAAATCCTCTCAACATTGGCGCCGCCGCCCGCGCCATGAGCAACTTCGGCTTCTGCCATCTTCGCGTGGTGAACCCATATGAGTTGGCTTTTCGCGAAGCGCGTTCGGCCGTCGGCGCCGAGCGGCTGCTCGCACAGGCCACGGAATTCAAGACTGTCGCCGAAGCGGTTGCAGATTGCAAACTCATTGTCGGAACGACTGCCGTGGGCCAGCGTCAATTACAGCATCCGGTCCGCCGCCTGGATCAAGGCGCCCGCCTACTCCGCAAAAGCTTAACCGGCAGCCCTGTCGCCCTGCTCTTCGGTTCGGAGAAGCGTGGCCTTTCGAATGAAGACTTCAGCCATTGCCATTGGCTCCTGCGCATTCCCACTCGCGAAGAGCATCGTTCGATGAACCTTGGTCAGGCGGTTGCCGTGTGCCTGTACGAACTTGCGCGCGATCCACAAGCATCCGTGAAGCTGGAAAAACATGTCCCCGCCACGGCCGCCGATCTGGAGCGCCTCACCGCACTCTTGCTCGACGCCCTCCGCGCCAGCGGCTATTTGAAACCGAGTCCCAACAGTTCCCAGAAGCGGCGCACTGCCGCTCCCACCGAAGAGAAAATCCGCCGGCTCGTCCGCCGCCTCCACCTTTCCGCTCCTGACGCCGAGCTCACGCTCGGCATCCTGCGCCAAATTTTTTGGAAACTTGGCTCGACCAAGCCTCCATCGTCGACGGCCCCGCTGTAGACTTTCGCCGTGAATCTGCGACAAAATCTCTCTCCGTTCTTATCGAAGCCATGACCAATCAACTCGCAAGCTACTTTCAATTCGGACTTTGCATGCGCTTACTGCGCTTCCTCGCTGCCACGTTGCTTTTCTTCTCGCTGCGAGCGGATTCAGCCAAGCAAGATTCTTTGCCGCAGACGCCGGCGCGATCGGCTCCCGCGCAATGGATCACCTCACCCGGAGCGTCCGCCAATGACGTGACCATGCTTCATTTCCGTAAGGAAATCGCGCTGGAAAAAGTTCCCAAGCATTTCCTGGTTGACGTGTCTGCAGATAATCGCTTTCTGTTCAAGGTGAACCAGCAACGCGTCGGCTCTGGTCCTGCCCGCGGTGATTTAGCTCATTGGAGATATGAAGTTTACGACCTCGCCCCGTACCTTCACGCGGGCAAGAATGTGCTTGCGGCCACCGTTTGGAATCTTGGAACTTTCGCACCTATCGCGCAGATCAGCAACCGGACGGGATTCCTCGTTCGCGGAGAAGGCCACCTGGAACAAACGGCCGACACAAATGACTCTTGGTGGGCCGAAGAAGATCCCGGCTTTCATGCAGCCGCCGTCTCCATGGATGAATTGCGCGGATATTTTGCTGCGGATCCGATCGAGAAGATCGATGGGCGCTTATTTGACTGGGCCTGGGACGCCCCGGCAGCCGCGTCGACTCGCTGGCAGAAAGCTCAGTCATTGGGGCGCGCCGCAGACCGCGGACTCGGGGACACGCCCAACAATTGGCAGTTGGTTCGTGATCCTTTGCCTGCGATGGAATGGCGAGAGAGGCCGGGCGGGCGAGTCGTAAGAGCCTCCGGCCTAGCAACAACGCGAGGATTTCCCGACGCGCCGCTGACCATTCCCGCAAGCCAAAAAGTGACTCTGCTTCTTGACAACGCCGAGTTGACCACCGCATTCACAAATTTGGTTGTCAGTAGCGGAAAAGACGCCAGCATCCGTGTGACATATGCCGAAGCGCTAAAAGACGCCAAAGGGGAAAAGGGCAACCGCAATGCTGTCGCTGGAAAGGAAATCATCGGTGTTTACGACGAGTACATCGCGGATGGCGCGGAAAACAGGACTTTCACTTCGCTCGTTGGGAGAACGTGGCGGTATCTCCAGCTCGACATTCAAACGCACGATCAGCCCTTGCAGCTTCTTCGACTGTCATCGTGGTTCACGGCGTTTCCTTTTCAGCAGCGCGCTCGTTTCGTCTCCGATGATCCCGCACTGTCCTCTATCTGGGAGGTTGGCTGGAGGACAGCACGCCTCGACGCGCATGAGACCTACATGGACACTCCTTATTGGGAGCAGTTGCAATACGTTGGTGATGCGCGCATACAAGCGCTGATTTCTTACGTCGCGGCCGGAGATGACCGCCTCGCGAAGCAGGCCATCGAAGCGTTCGACGATTCGCGCATTCCCGACGGCATCACTCTCAGCCGCTATCCTACTCATCACTTCCAGGCGATTCCGCCTTTCTCGCTCTTGTGGGTTGGCATGCTGCATGATTTTGCCTTATATCGGACCGACGCGGCGTTCGTCCGCGCGCATCTGCCCGGCACGCGAACAGTCCTGGATTGGTTTATCCGGCATCAGCAGGAAAATGGTTTGCTTGGCCGCCTGCCGTGGTGGAACTTTATCGATTGGACCAGCGGCTTTCGCGATGGCGTCCCGCCTCAGGATGAGCATGGAGACTCCGCCCCGATCACGTTGCATTTTGCGATGGCGCTTCGCGAAGGTGCGGATATGGAGTCTGCTTATGGTGACAAGCACCGGGCGGAACAGTATCTCCAGGCCGCGCAGAAGGCGGTGCAAGGCGTTCAGTTCCTCTGCTGGAATGAAAAGAATGGCCTCATCGCAGACACCCCCGCCCAGCAGTTCTACAGCCAGCACTCCAACTTGCTTGCCGTCCTCCTGGACGTCATCCCCAAGCAGCGCCAACGCGAAGTTATGACTAAAGTTCTTTCAGCCAGTGATCCGGGATTTAAGATTGACGGCGAGTTGCCGCCCATGGAGAAAGCCTCCTATTACTATCGCTTCTATCTTGCGCGTGCACTCGAGCACGCCGGTTTGGGCGACCGCTATCTTGAACTCTTGGGGCCATGGAAAGAAATGCTCGCTCTCGGTCTTACGACTTGGGCGGAAACTCCCGAACCAACGCGGTCCGACTCACATGCTTGGAGCGCACATCCGAATTATGACTTGCTTACCATCGTGGTGGGGATTCGCCCCACTGCTTTTGGATTCGACAAAGTTGTTATCGAGCCGCACCTCGGGAATTTGCACATGGTTTCCGCCGAGCTTCCCTGGAGAGACGCCGCCATTCAGGTGGATTACAAGTTCGAGCGCGGCATGTGGGCGGTGCGTGTGAATCTTCCTTCCGGCCTGCAAGGTGATTTCGCCTGGCAGGGCACGCGCTATCCGCTTCACACAGGATTGCAGACGCTCACGCTGTCACCTTGACCTCTCGGCGGTCACAAAATTGACGTTGCACATGCAGTTGCGTGAATGTGCTCCGCCGTGGAAGAATGCCCGCATGTCGACAACAAAAAAACCTTGTCTGCTTTGCCTAGTCCTCACCGCGTTTCTTGCCTCCCCTTGCGTTAGCGCGCAAACTACACGTCCCGAAGTGGAAAGGAAGCTTGCCCATGACATTTACAAGGAATTTGTCGAAATCCCCTCCGGGTTCACCACCGGCGCTACAACTCCGATAGCCGAGGCCGCCGCGGCTCGCTTGCGCTCCGCCGGCTTTCCCGAATCCGATATCTTCCTGGGAGGCGCAAATCCAAAGAAAGCCAATCTGGTCGTCCGTTATCACGTCACTGGAGCACTCAAGCCGATTCTCCTGCTGGCCCACATTGATGTTGTCGAAGCCAAGCGAGAAGACTGGAGCATGGATCCCTTCCAATTGAATGAGCGCGATGGTTTCTTCTATGGCCGCGGCACCGGAGACGACAAGGCCCAGGCGGCTATCTGGATCGCCAACTTGATCCAATACAAGAAGGAGGGTTTCAAGCCCGATCGCGACATCATCGTCGCGCTCACCGCAGATGAAGAGGGCGGTGGCCCGTACAATGGCGTCACCTGGCTGCTCAGGAATCATCGCGATCTCATTGATTCCGAGTTCGCCCTCAATGAAGGCGGTTGGGGCGAATCCGCCGGCGGCAAAAAGCTCTCCAACGATCTCCAGGTCAGCGAAAAATACGTGGTCAATTTCCGGCTTGAAGTGCGCAACAAAGGCGGCCACAGCTCGATGCCCGTAGCTGACAACGCCATCTATCGTCTCGCGGCCGCGTTGCAACGGCTTTCAAACTTCGGGTTTCCCCTTAATACCAACGAAGTGACTGCGGCCTACTTCCAGCAAATGGCGAAGATCGAGTCCGGTCCCACGAAAGAGGATCTTGCCAGGGTTGGCAAAAGTTCGCAGGAAGCGATGCAGCGGGTAGCGGCAGCTTCTCCCGCGTGGAACGCCACCCTGCGCACAACGTGTGTGGCCACCCTGCTGGAGGGTGGGCACGCCATGAATGCATTGCCACAGCTTGCAACCGCGACTGTCAATTGCCGCGTGCTGCCTGAAGACTCCGTCGACTACGTGCATACCACTCTGCAGAAGGTTGTGGCTGATAACCAGGTCGAAGTAAAAATTCTTGGTCAGCCGGCCCCGGGGCCTGCCTCCGCGCTAAGGCCGGAGGTGTTGGCAGCGGTCAGCCGCGCGACGGAAGCCCTTTGGCCCGGTGTCCCCGTTGTGCCCATCATGGTGATGGGAGCAACCGACGGGAAGGCCCTTCGCATCGCCGGTATTCCGACTTATGGGGTCCAGGGCATTTTCTTCGACCGCGACGACATCCGATTCCACGGCCGCGATGAACGCGTCCTCGTCCAGTCTTTTTACGAGGGCCAGGCCTTTCTCTATGATCTGGTCAAAACCCTTTCGAAAGCCACTCCTGTCGCGCAGGCAGCCGGTCAAAACGCCCAATTCTACTCGCCACAACAGAACTAATGGACTGCAAAAGGTGCCCAGGTTTCTTCCACAACCCGCCCTTTTTTGCTGTTCACTTTTTGTGTTCACTTTTGTACAGTTTTCCAGCGGCCCCCCTTGGAAAATGGTATCGTTAGAAGTGCCTATCACGTTCTGCACACCGGGCACTCACGCATTCAATTAAGTAGATCGCCGGAGAGAATATGGAATTGACCGTAACGCAACAAGAGCGCCCCTGGGACCGGCCCTTCTGGAAACCCGTACATGGCAAAGAAGGAGTATTCGCGTATCTCGTTCTTATTCACGTTCTTGCCGTTGTCGGTCTGGTCTTCTTCCCCGTGCCAAACCTCAAAGTTGTCGGCATGACTTTGCTCAGCATCGCCTTTGGCGGGCTCGGCACGACCGTCTGCTATCACCGCATGCTGGCGCACAAGACCCTCAGGACCAACCGCTTCATCGAACAATTCTTGATCTTCTGGGCGGTCTTCAACGGTTCCGGTCATCCAGCAAGCTGGGTCGCCTATCATCGGCTCCATCATTCCGTTACTGATACTCCGGAGGACATCTCCAGCCCCAAACAGGGCGGTTTTTGGTGGGCGCATCTTCGCTGGCTCTATCAAACGCAGCCTGCCGATAAAAAGCGCTGGGCTCCCGAGCTGACCGGTGGCATCTATAAAATCTGGGGCTGGGCCGAAACACCGGTCATCGTTTTCTCGATTTGTATCGGCCTGATTCTAGGCTTCGGCTGGATGGGTTTTTTCTGGATGGGCGCGATCCGCCTCGTCTACTCCCTGCACATGCAGTGTCTGGTGAACAGCCTCACGCACCTCAATCACGTCGAAGAGGGCGATTCCAGCATGAACGTTTGGTGGCTCGGGCCATTCCAATTGACGGCCTGGGGTGAGAACTGGCACCAGAATCATCACACCCACGCGGGTTCCGCACGCTTGGGCCTTCGCTGGTATCAGACCGACATTGGCTGGTACTTCATCTGGATGCTCGAAGCTGTGGGCTTGGCCCACTCCGTCAAGCGCCCCCGCACGTCGTAAGCAAGGGCGCGCCGAAAAGTCCGTTTTGTCCTAAACTGTTTCAGCGGGCTTGCATCCCAAGCGCTTCATGTACGCACAAAAATTCCATGTCAACGTCGTGATTCGCGGGGAAACCCGCGCCTGCCCGCTCGACTGGCTCGATCAATTTTGCATGCGCAACTTCACCAACACTGCCGACTTTGACGACACGCTCCCAGTGGCTGATGGCCAGGTGGAAGCAAGTTTCCGTCTTACTCCGGAACGCTTTGCCGAAGGCCTGGCCGCCTGGCTCACGCAGCGTGGCAAAGGCGAAGGCCAGCCCGTGGCCGTGCAGGTCACTCGCGAATAAGTTTCTAGAACTATTCGGTGTGAAGACGTTGCATTGAGAAATTGCTCTAAGCTGCCGAATCCCGCTTTTCGCCGCGCAGCAGCGCGCGAATTTCCGGCAAAGCCGCCAGCGCCGCTGCTTCGCCGGCCGCAACCATGTCCGGCGTTTTGCTGAAATCATCCCACACGAAATTTTTCACATCCGGCTCGATAATGATGTCCGCCTGCGTTCGCCAGGCGAGGTCGCCATGTCTTTGGATGATGTTGAAGGATCGGCTAAGAACATCAGTAAACGTGCGAGGCTCTTCGATGTTGCCGGACTCCAGATAAACCGCAAGGATGATATCCGCTCCAAGAAGCAAGGCGCCCTCGACCGGCACGGGCGCGGTCAGGAATCCGTCGACCAGCGTGCGACCCTCAAACTGGATGGGCACAAAAAGTCCAGGGTATGCGCAGGAAGCGCGCAGCGGCGGCGCGATCGGTCCGTGCGAATAGTAGACGGAAACGCCTGCGGTGATGTCCGTGGTGGCGATAGCCAGCGGCGTCTGCAATTCCTCAAAGGTCTTAACGGGCGTAAAGCGCGCGATATATTTTTCCATGCGCTGATTCGTGGCTAGACCGAGCCAGGAAGGAGTCCAACGCCCGAAATCCGTGAAGCTCGTGCTTGCTCCGACTTCGGTCATTAGGTCTAGCGATGCTCCTGCGCAATATCCCACAGCGATCAGCGCCCCGACACTTGTACCGGCTACGCAATCGATCGGAATTCCAGCTTCGCGCAGAACACGCAGCACGCCGATGTGCGCAATGCCACGCGCGAAGCCGCCGGCAAGGGCCAGGCCCACGCGCGGGCGCTCCTTGGGTTCGCCCTCTTCGCCGTACGCGAAGGCGCGAAACTTGTCTTTTGCGCTCCGCAGCCAGCCCAGCGGTCCCGCGGCTTTGTTTTCTTCCGACATTTCTCTAGTTTAGCTCCATCAACCCGAATCGGCTCATCGTTTGACCCGCGCATGCTGGTTTTGTAACCTGTCCCATCGAACTAATCGGGCTTCTAAATCCAGTAAAAGGCATGCCATGAATCGTCGCATTGAAAAGGCAGTAGTGTTGGGAGCGGGAACCATGGGCTCGCGGATCGCCGCACATTTCGCGAACGCCGGGCTGCCGTGCATTTTGCTGGACATTGTTCCGCCGAGTCTGCCCGCGGATGCGCCAAGCGCGGAGCGCAACAAGATCGTGCGAGCCGGATTGGAGGCCGCCAAGAAGTCCAAGCCTGCAGCTTTTTTCACGGCCGCACTTGCGGAAAAGATTGCTAGCGGAAACTTCGAGGATGATTTGGCGCGTTGCACCGAGGCCGATTGGATCATCGAAGTCGTCGCCGAAAATTTGGAAATCAAGCGGAAATTGCTGGCCCGCGTAGCCCAGTTTCGCAAGCCAGGAGCCATCGTAACCACCAACACGTCCGGCTTGCCCGTGCACCTGATTGCCGAGGGCATGCGCGAAGAGTTTCAGCAGCATTGGGCGGGGACGCATTTTTTCAATCCACCGCGCTATCTGAAACTGGTGGAAGTGATCCCCGGGCCGAAGACATCGCCTGCAGTGGTCGAGGCGTTGGCCGAGTTTTGCGACCGGCGCCTAGGCAAAGGTGTGGTGGTCGCGAAGGATACGCCGAACTTCATCGCCAACCGCATCGGAACGTTTTCCATGCTGAATGCCCTGCACCTGATGGGCACCCTGGGCATGACCGTGGAAGAAGTGGACGCCTGTACCGGTCCGGCAGTGGGCTGGCCAAAGTCGGCAACCTTTCGCACGGCGGACATTGTGGGACTCGATGTGCTGGTGCACGTGGTGAAGAATATTTATGAAACCGCGCCCAACGATGAGTCGCGGGAAATGTACAAAATTCCCGCGCTGGTCGAGGAAATGGCCAAGCGCGGCTGGCTCGGCGACAAGACCGGCCAGGGTTTTTACAAGAAGGTTAAGGGCGAAGGCGAAAAGGAAATTCTGACGCTCGATGTGAACACCATGGAATACCGCCCGCGGCAGAAGTCGAGATTTGCCTCTCTCGAAATGGGCAAAGCAATCGAGGACACGAGAGAGCGCCTGCGCGCGCTGGTAGGGCCCCTGCTGGAAGGGCAGAAGGGCGACAAAGCCCAGCAGTTTTTGTGGGGCGCGCTTTCCGAAATGTGTTTGTACGCGGCGCGCCGCGTTCCGGAAATCTCCGACAATATCGTGGACGTGGATCGTGCGATGCGCTGGGGCTTTGCCTGGGAACGCGGTCCGTTCGAGATCATCGATGCGATTGGCGTCAAAGCCTTCGCAGCTCAAGTACAAAAAGAAGGGCGGGCACTTCCGCCGGTCATCGAAAAAGTTTTGGCGAGCGGGCGAAAAGGATTTTACGAATCGGAGAGAGGTACGACGACCGTCATCGACGTTTGCAGCGACACTTCGAAAAAAGTCGAAGAGCCGAAAGGCGTCATCGTTCTCAAGTCGCTAAAAGATGGGGGGCGCGAAATCGACCGTAATTCCGGCGCCAGCCTGATCGATCTCGGCGACGGCGTGGTCTGCTGCGAATTTCACGCCAAGATGAACGCCATCGGCGCGGACCTGATCGCCATGCTGCACAAGGGATTGAAGCGCCTGGAGACGGATTTCGACGCCATGGTCATCGCCAACCAGGCCGTGAATTTTTCCGTCGGCGCGAACCTGATGCTGGTTCTGGTGGGCGCTCAGGAGCACGAGTGGGATGAGTTGCACATGGCCGTCAAGCAATTCCAGAATATCAATTTGGCGATCAAATACGCGCCAAAGCCGGTCGTCGCCGCGCCGCAGGGATTGGCTCTTGGCGGGGGCTGCGAAGTGAGCTTGCACGCCCCAAGGATTCAGGCGGCAGCCGAAGCCTACATCGGCTTGGTGGAAACCGGTGTTGGCTTGATTCCCGGTGGCGGCGGCACGAAAGAAATGCTGATTCGCGCCAACGAGCACGCCGCTGGCGGCGAAGACCTCGATCTGTTCCACGCACTAAAGCCGATATTTGAAGCGATCGCGATGGCCAAGGTCGGTACAAGCGCGGAAGAATGCCGCGACCTTGGGTATTTGCGGCGTGAAGACGGTGTCTCCATGAACCGTGACCGGCTTGTGGCCGACGCCAAAGAAGCCGCTCTCGCTCTCGTGCGCGGCGGCTATAAACCCCTCGCGGCAGCTTGGCAGGAAGGCGCGCAGACTACTCAAATCAAAGTGCTCGGCGAACAATTTCTTGCCGGCGCAAAGCTCGCCATCCACATGATGCTCCGCGGCGGCTATGCCTCCGAGTATGACGCGCACGTCGGACGCAAACTTGCGAACATCCTCGCAGGCGGACCGCTGACCTCACCGCAGCTGGTCAGCGAACAATACATCCTCGATCTCGAACGCGAAGCCTTCGTGTCCCTTTGCGGTGAGAAGAAGACCCAGGAACGCATCGCTCACACTCTGAAAACCGGGAAACCCTTGCGGAACTAGAAAACCGGTTCGCATAATCGTATAAAAACGCATTGCTATGGCGATTCAGTGTGATACATTCTATCTATTCGCAGGAGGCGGAATGTGCAGAAGCTTCTGGCGCCACGGGAAGCGGCGAATATTCTCGGCATCAGTTATCCCACCTTAAAGCAGTGGATCTACCACGGGAAAATCAAGTCGGTGAAGACCGCTGGCGGACACCACCGCGTGCCGGAGAGCGAAATCGACCGGATGTTTCCCAAGAAGCTGCATCGCGGGGATATCGAGACGCGGCGTGGAAATTTCCGGAAGATCAGCGGCCGAAACCAGCTAATCGGGCGTGTCGTGGCCATAAAATTCAGCGGGCTGCTTGCCCAGGTCACCCTGGCGATCGGCGAGCAGCACATTACTTCCATCATCACAGCCGACGCAGCGAAAGAATTGCGGTTGAAACTCGGGGATCGGGCAGCCGCACTGATCAAATCAACCGAAGTCATGATTCTAAGAGTGTGACTCGTGGCTGGCGGAAAAATAAATATGTGCATATGGTTCGGAATACTTTTACTCGTGCTCTCTGTCTTTCTTGCCCCGCATGAAGCGCGAGCTCCAGGAAACGAAATCCGTATAGCAGCAGCAGCCGACTTGAAATTTGCCATGGAAGAGGTATCGGAACAGTTTGAAAAGGCGTCAGGAACAAAAGTAAATGTGACCTACGGATCCAGCGGAAACTTTTTCTCGCAGATACAGAACGGAGCTCCTTTCGACCTTTTCTTTTCGGCTGACATCGAATATCCGAGAAAACTGGCGGCCGCCGGACTAGCGGAGCCCGGAACCCTGTATGAATACGCCATCGGACGAATCGTGATTTGGATGCCTGCAGATGCGAAAGTGGACGTGGCCAGGCAGGGATGGAAATCGCTGCTGGACGCGAGTATAGAAAAGATTGCCATCGCGAATCCGGGCCATGCTCCCTACGGACGCGCGGCAGTCGCGGCGTTGCAAAGAGCGGACATTTATAAACAGGTGAAAATCAAACTGGTCTACGGAGAAAACATTTCGCAGGCAGCGCAGTTCGTGCAGTCGGGAAGTGCGCAAGCGGGAATTGTGGCTCTATCGCTGGCGATTTCCCCCGCGATGCGCGATGGGAAACGATGGGAGATTCCAGCGGAAATGCATCCCGCGATCGAACAGGTAGCAATTGTTTTGAAAGGCGCAAAAAATAAGGAAGTGGCGCGAGCCTTTCTGGAATTTGTAAAAAGTGCAGCAGGCCGCGCCACATTGGCAAGATATAGTTTTGAATTGCCAGAGAGAGACAAATAGGGCAGAGACGCTGAGGCGCACGGAAATACAGCGGAACGCAAAACAAGGAAAGCGAATGGAAGCATTGTGGGTGTCACTGAAATTGGCCGCATGCGTAGCCGCGATCTTGCTGGCAATCGGTATGCCCGTAGCTTACTGGCTAGCGTATTCAACCTGGCGCGGAAAATTTCTCCTCGAATCTATGGTGGCTCTCCCGCTCGTGCTGCCTCCAACCGTGCTCGGCTTTTACGCGCTGGTTGCCATGGCCCCGCACGGGCCTCTGGGAAGACTTTGGGTCGCGCTCTTCGGCCACGGACTTGCCTTCACGTTCGGCGGACTGGTTCTTGCCTCGGTGTTGTACAGCTTTCCATTCGCGGTTCAGCCGCTGATCGCATCGTTTGAAGGAGTTGATCGAAGATTGTTGGACGCTTCCGCAGTGTTGGGTGCAGGCGCCTTGCGGACATTCTGGCGAGTCATCCTGCCGTTGTCTTTGCCCGGAGTCGTGACCGCTGCGGTTCTGAGTTTCGCGCACACCCTGGGCGAATTCGGCGTGGTCTTGATGGTAGGCGGAAATCTGGCCGGCATTACGCGAACGGTTTCGATTGACATTTACGACCACGTGCAGTCCCTGGAATACGGCGCTGCGAACCGCACGGCCTTGGTCCTCCTGGCAATTTCCTTCGCCGTGTTGTCCTTTGTCTACGCTGTGAATCGCCGTGTGTGGACACCGTGGACGGCGAAATAACCCGTACGATGCTCGCCGCTCAAGTCCGCAAGGAACGGCATAGCGCTGGCGCTGCTTCCTTTCTCCTCGATGTTTCCATCGAAGTTCCTCCCGGCATCACGATTTTGTTTGGGGCTTCTGGCGCCGGCAAATCTACTTTGCTGGATTGTGTCGCCGGGCTGACGCAGCCGGACCAAGGTCGAATCACTATCTGCAACGATGTTCTCTTCGATTCCGTCCCTGCTGTCCATATTCCCGCTCAGAAGCGGCGAATCGCTTACGTGTTTCAAACCCTGGCGCTGTTTCCGCATCTGACCGCGGAAGAAAACGTTGCCTACGGATTGCGAGATCTGCCGGAGGAAGGAAGGCAAGAGCGGGTAGGCGAAATTCTCAACGCCTTTCGTGTCAAAAAATTGCGAAAGCAAAAGCCCGGCGAAATCTCCGGAGGCGAAAAGCAGAGAATCGCCTTGGCGAGATCCCTCGTCACGGAGCCGCGCGTGCTGCTGCTCGACGAGCCGCTGACAGGTTTGGATACCGAGCTGAAAGCGGCAATTGTGGACGATCTGCGCGCGTGGAATGCGGCAAAGGCAATCCCGATTTTATACGTGACCCACAGCCGCGATGAAGTAGATGCTTTGGGCGAGCGCGTGATCGCACTGGACAACGGACGCGTCGTGAGCGCCGGCGCGCCCATGGAAGTGCTGGACGCGCCGCGCCGGAAAAAGTTGGCGCAAGCCGCCGGCTTTGAAAATCTGCTGAACGCCACCGTGCTCGATCTGCGCGAGGCCGACGGTGTAATGCGCGTTAGGCTGGGCGAACGCGCCTGCGAGATCGAGGTGCCGCTCGGCTACGCCGCAGTCGGCAGTCGCGTGCAAGTTGCAATTCGTGCAGGCGATATTTTACTGGCGACCGAACGTCCGCGCGGCTTAAGCGCGCGAAACGTAATGGAAGGGCGCGTCCTTTCACTGGAGCAGCGCGGAGCGATGGTCATTGCCCGCGTTGATTGTGGCGTCACCCTCGTTGCGCATGTCACGCCCGGCGCGGTGCGCGCATTGGAACTAGCGGCTGGCCGTCCTGTGTGGCTGGTCTTGAAGACCCATTCTTGCCACCTGGTGGACTAGACGAGGACTCTAAGTGCTCCCCAAAACTCAACGACCCATTCAAGATTTGGGCTTCGCTGGAACGGGGGCCCCGGTCTTGACCGCAGCCGGCACGGAGAATTTAATTTCGTCAGCCTCAAGAATTTTGTCCTTGGGCGTGGCGTGGATGACAACGAGATCCCCGGCCGCGAGGTCGCTGGCCTTCGCCGGTTTGTCTTCATTATTGGACCTCGACAAAAAGATCGTCGTAGCGGCGAATTTCACTTCCACGGTCTTGCCGTCTGCGGTTTTCACCGCCACGGAATCGGCGCCGATTTTTTCGACCGTGCCTTTCACGTGGACTTTATTTCCGTGAGCGAAAGCCGTGCCCACCACAACCGCAAAGACCAATCCCAACAAAGATAGACGAAGTTTCATGAATCTCTCCCGCGCGAATCCTACGCCGTCGTGATCCGGCTCATTCCTTGTGATGATCTTGTGATTCCGGTTTCCGCCGTGGCGTTGCTCCATTCAAAAAATCATTTTCCTGCTGTTCTTCCTCCTGGTCGTTCGGGCCCTTGGGATTATAGCGCTCCATCTCGATGCGTTCCGCGGCCGTGAGGTGCGGAAGGTGGCGAATGAAATGAACCAGCTTCCAGCTGTCCTGTGTTCCCCCATGCCCCCCGCCGCTTGCAAATGCAGGCATTCCCGTGAACCGCACGCCGTTTTCGATAATCCAATACAGCTCGCCGTCGGTAAGGTTTTGTGTTTGCGGCAGACGCAGATCGGGTGGCTTAGGGTAGAGGCCACCGCCAATCATGGTCTCACCGCTGCCGTCGTTTCCATGGCAGATAGCGCAATGATCCGCGAAATGAAGCCGCGCATCGCGCAGATCCTCCGTCGAGGCCAACACGGGGTTCTGTGTCAAACGTGCGTTCGCGGGGATCGCCAGATGACGCGCATAGCGAGCAATCACAGTTTCAATTCGCGTGGGCTTGGCCCGCGAACTCAACCCGCCATGCAGGATCGAAGCAGCCACGGCGACCATAACCCCAAGGAGCAAAAGCGCGACTACAATACCCACGAGAGTTCTGCGTTTCATGGCTCTGCGAGTATGGTAATGGATGAGAGCCGGAGCGGCCAGTGGCGAATCTAGGGGCCTTACGATGACCCGCCTCTTCATTCGCTCGCCGATGTCACTCGAAGAGCGGCTTCCTCTGGTAGGATACACAGGAAATGGCCACGCCAGCGATGAACGGAAGTAGCGTACCGGCAGCGGAAGCCTGTCCAGCAGAAATTCGCGAGATTCTCCATGCCGCAGCTTGCGGCGAGGAGTTGGCCTTCGAGCAGGGATTGGTCCTGGCGAGCGCAGAAGGATCGGCGCAGCAAGCACTCGTTGCTTTCGCCGATCAATTGCGCCGGGAGACCGTCGGCGACGCCATCACTTACGTCGTAAATCGAAATATTAATTTCACGAACGTCTGTTTCGTCGGATGCAGTTTTTGCGGCTTCGGGCGCGGCCCCGGAGCTGCCGACGCTTATTCGCTCTCTTTGGACGAAGTCGTCCGCCGCGCGCGCGAGGCGTGGGAACGCGGCGCCACCGAGGTTTGCGTCCAAGGCGGGCTGCCGCGCGACCTCGACGGATTTTTCTACCGCGATCTTCTCCGCGCCATCAAGCGTGCCATTCCAGAAATGCATGTGCATGCGTTCTCGCCGATGGAAATCGATTACGGTGTGATGAAAACAGGAATGCCCCTGCGTGATTACCTGCAAATGATGAAAGATGAAGGGCTCGGCAGCATTCCCGGCACCGCTGCGGAAATTCTCGATGACCGCGTGCGCCAGGAATTGAGCCCCAACAAATTGCCTGCCGCGCGGTGGGTGGAGATTATCACCGCCGCGCACGAACTGGGCATCCCTACGACTTCAACGATGATGTACGGCCACGTCGAAGAGCCTGCCGATTGGGTGCGCCACATGCTGCTATTGCGCTCCATCCAAAAACGCACCGGTGGCTTCACGGAGTTCGTGCCCCTGGGATTCATCCACGAGAACACGCGGCTTTACCGCCATGGGGGAGCCCGGCCGGGAGCAAAACGCGATGAGCATCTGCGCGTTCACGCTTTGGGACGGGTCCTTCTGCACGGCGCGATCAAGAATTTGCAAGTGTCCTGGGTGAAGCTGGGATTTGAAACGTCGCTCGCCTGCCTGCGAGCAGGCGCAAACGACTTTAGCGGCACGCTCATGGAAGAAAATATTTCCAAGGCCGCCGGCGCAACTTTTGGCGAATATGTATCGCCAGAAGAATTTCGCGTGCGAATTCGTTCGATTGGACGAGTCCCAGCCGAACGCACAACCACGTACAAAATCCGGCGCATCTTTGACAATGCTGAACACGATCCACCAACGGCCACACCGCAGCTCCCGATCGCTCCAACCCAAAGCCGCGTGACGTACACCGAAGGCGCTTACTGAGCGACTCCCATGCGAGCACTCCTCTTGCCTATCAAGGACCTTCGCAACGCAAAGAAGAGGTTGACGAACGTGCTGACGTCAGAAGAGCGTTTTTCGTTGGCCGAGGCCATGCTCGCGGACACCATTCACGCCGTACGGGGCGTGCGCTGCGCTGAAAAAATCTTTGTCGTCACGAATTACGAGCCCGCCATGCAGTTGGCCGAGGAAAATGGTTGGGAGATTCTGCGCGAGGAGCAGCAAATATCCGAGAGCCATTCCGTGGATGCCGCTTCGAAGCTTTGCGAGCAAAGAGGCGTCACCGGGTTGCTGCGTTTGCCGCTCGATCTCCCGCTGATCCAATCGAGCGACATTGACGAACTTCTCGCCGTCGAATGCCTCGCACCTTCCTTGGTAATTGTTCCCTCGTGTGATGGAACCGGCACAAACGCCATGCTGCGGACTCCGCCAACTCTCTTTCCATCACACTTTGGGAATGGAAGTTTCGCAAAGCATCTTGCCGAAGCCGAAAATTCCCATGCCCAGATAATCGTTCGCCGCAATGCTCGGCTGGAGATGGACGTGGACGACTCAGCGGATTTGCGTGCCTTGTTGGTACACGATTTGAGCCGCACGGAAACGGGCCGCTGGCTTCGCGCGAGCGGTGTTGCGGCGAAATTCCAGCCAAACATGCGAGCCGGGGCGGCCATCGCGCGATGAAGAAGATCTACGCGAGTCTCGACGATGCCGTGGCGGACATTCCGGATGGCGCGAAAATCATGGTCGGCGGATTCGGAGGCGCTGGCTTTCCGAATAATCTCATTCAGGCTTTGGCGCGGAAAGGCGCGAAGAACATTATTGCCGTCAGCAACAACTGCGGGACGCGTGATGGCGAGCTTGGAATCATGTTCAAGAACAATCAGATCAAGCACGTGATTGCTGCTTTTCCCGGTCCCCACGCCAATTATTTTCTGGAACGCTTCGCCGCCAAGGAAGTGACGCTGGAACTCGTGCCGCAAGGGATTTTGTGCGAGCGTATGCGCGCCGCCGCTGCTGGTTTGCAAGGTTTCTACACCGCGGTGGGCGTAGGCACGGCGGTTGCCGAAGGAAAGGAGGAGCGCTTCCTCGAAGGACGCCGCTGCATTCTCGAACTGCCGATTCGCGCGGACTATGCGCTGATCAAGGCGCAGACCGCCGATGAGCTGGGAAATTTGACCTATCGGCTGGCGGCAAGAAATTTCAATCCCGTCATGGCCATGGCCGCCAAGACGACTATCGCTGAAGTCGAAGAAATCGTTCCGATCGGCGCCATCAATCCTGAACACGTCGTGACTCCCGCGATCTTCGTTCATCGCATCGTGCAAGCGAAAGGGCTCCGCTATACCGGATAACGCCATGGTAAAAATGGGTATGCCAGATAACGGCAACGAGAAAAAAGTTATGCTCGCCGAAGGCATCGCAAAGCCGCGATTGACGCGCGAACAAATCGCGCAACGCACCGCGTTGGAATTACCCGACGGCGCGTATGTCAATCTCGGGTGGGGGATTCCCAACCTCATCGCCGGCCATGTGCCCAAGGAAATCACCGTTTATTTCCACAGCGAAAATGGAATTCTGGGAATGGGACCTCGCGCAAAACCCGGCGAAGAGGATTTCGACCTGGTGGACGCCATGAAAGTTCCCGTGACCCTGATTCCGGGCGCTTCTTTTTTTCATCAGGCAGATGCGCATCTGATGACCCGCGGTGGCCATCTCGATGTCGCCGTTCTAGGCGGATTTCAAGTCTCAGAAAAGGGAGACCTCGCGAACTGGAAGATTCCCGGCGCGAAAGGCCCCGGTGGTATTGGCGGCGCGATGGACATCGCTGCGGGCGCCAAGACGTTGATCGTTTGCATGGAGCACGCCACCAAGGACGGTGCTCCGAAAATCGTGAAGCAGTGTACTTATCCGCTGACTTGTCTGGAATGTGTGGACACCATCATTACCGATCTTGCCGTCATCGACGTGAAACCGGAAGGATTGCTTCTGCGCGAAGTGGCCCCTGGCTGGACCGCGGAGGAAGTGCAGGCGTTGACCGGCGCGCGATTGATTGTCCGCCGGCAAGTTCCAGAAATGAGTTTTGCATAATTTTATAAGGAGGCTGATATGAGCCAGATGATTCCGGAAACCCACGCGGATTTGCTCCAGAAGCCGGCGTTTGGAAATCTCGGAACGCTGATGAAAGATGGAAGCCCGCAGGTGACGCCCATATGGGTGGATTACGACGGGAAATTCGTGCGCTTTAATTCAGCGAAGGGCCGCGTGAAGGATAAAAATATCCGGCGCGATCCCCGCGTTTCGATTGCGCTTCAGGATCCTGCGAATCCCTATCGTTATCTGGAAATCCGTGGCCGCGTCGTGGAAATCACCGAGAACGGCGCCGACGATCATATCAACAAGCTCTCGCAAAAATATCTCGGCAAGCCCGTCTATCCTTTCCGCCAGCCCGGCGAAGTCCGCGTCACCTACAAAATCGAACCGCAAAAAGTCAGCTCGATGGGCTGAAAAGAAGGATCACGTATTCATTGTCTATTCTTCGCGCAGAACCTGCATTGGCTCCACGCTGGCTGCGCGTATTGCCGGGGCCAGCGAAGCCACGGCGGCGACACCTAATACCAAGACGACGACACCTAACAACGTTGTGACATCAGTCGGCGAGACTCCATAGAGCATTCCAGACAGCACGCGCGCGAACGCGGCTGCGAGAACCGAACCAGCTACACAGCCGAGGAACGAAACGCCAAGTCCCTGAAAGAGAAACTGCTTCACGATTTGCCCCTGCAACGCTCCGAGCGCCAGGCGCAGTCCCACTTCTCGCCGTCGCACGTTCACCGAATAGCTCAACGTTCCGTAGAGGCCAACACAAGCCAGTGACACGGCGGTGGCGGCAAAGAACGCCAGCAACACGGTGCGAAGACGATTTTCTGCGAAGGCTTCGTCAAGATGGTCCGTCAGCGGCGCGATGTTGAATACCGAGCGTGCCGGCTCGATTTCATGAATCTTCTGGCGAACTGTTTCAGCCATGGCCATGGGTTCCGTGCGCGTTCGAATAAGATAAAAAGGGTCGGGGCCGGAGGCGCTGGTGCACCAGTACACCGTTGGCCCGGGTTCGCGATGGAGGCCTTCTTCCCGCGCGTCTCCGACGATTCCCCGAATTTCACCAGGAGGTAGCAGCCCGCTGATGGGAACCTCCTGAAGATGACGCCCCAAGGCTGTTGATTCCCCGAGATAGGTATTCGCAAAACTGCGATTCACCATTACGTTGATGGACTTGAGGGAATCCGGCGATTCACGGCAGAGTTCGCCGGAGAGAATCGGAATTCGCATCGTTGCAAAATACGCTGGGGAAACGAAGCGGCTCTCCGCGACAATCTTGCGTTCCGTATCTTGCTGGCCCTCGGAAAAGTTCAGTTCGATTTGAAAGTGGGACGGAACTCCCGGGAGTGTCCCGTCAGTTGCTGCTGTTTCCACGCCGGGCAGGCTGCCCAGCGAATCGATAGTTCGGTCGATCCGCTGCGTGAGCCCTTTCCAGTCGGCCGTTTCTGCATACGAGGCGCTGATGTGGAACGTAAGAACGTGGCTGGCGTCAAAACCAGGCGACACGCGGCCGAGTTCCTGAAAGCTGCGCAGCAGCAGCCCGGCGCCGGCCAGCAACGTGACGGCGAGCGCTACTTGCACTCCCACAAGCAGCCACTGCAGCGGGTTGCGCGTGGTTACTTGGGTTCGGCTGGACTGCGTCAGCGAACTGGACACGTTCCTTCGCGTTCCGCAAATTGCCGGAAACAAGCCGCAGATCAGTGTTGCAAGCACGGAACAAACCAGCGAATAAAGCACGATTCGCCAGTTGAGGCCAATCTCTTCGATGCGCGGTAAGTCCGCCGCAAGCGTCCGAAATACCTTCGAAGCCGCGTTCGCCACAACCAGGCCTAGCCCCGCGCCCGCCAGCGCCAAAACAAAAACTTCCGTCAGCAGTTGACTCACGATAGCGGTGCGGGAACCGCCGAGGGAAAAGCGCACCGATATTTCGTGCTGCCGCTGAGCCGCGCGAGCCAAAAGCAACGCCACAATGTTTGTGCAAGCAATTAGCAGGAGCAGGGAAACAGAACCGTACAAGATCAAAAGCGATCTGCGCACACCGCCAATCGTCATTTCCTTGAGCGGTTCGATCGCCACAATTAAGTCCGCATCTGTTTTTGGAAATGCGATACCAAGCTGTTTTTGTACCGTCGCCAGGTTTGCGCGTGCTTGTTCCAGTGTCACTCCAGGCTTGAGGCGTCCAATCGCCAGGTACCACGTCCACTCTCTGCTTTGTGCGATGGGCGCATCGGGAGGGACCGCAGACCAGAGGTCGACGTCGCGGTCAGGAAACAAGAAAGACGCAGGCATCACGCCCACAATCGAAGAAGAAAACCCATTGACGCGCAGCTTCTTTCCGAGAGCGTTTGGGTCGGCGCCAAAGCGGCGGCGCCAGAAGCGGTCACTAATTAGAATGGCATTTGGCCCGCCAAAATGTTCCTCTTCGCGAGTAAAGTCCCGGCCGAGCGCCGGTGAAATGCCCCACACCTGCAAGAAACGAGGAGTCACAAAGGCTTGCGTTACTTTTTCCGGGAGAGGGCCGGAAGTTTCTGAGTTGTCTTCTGTGTAGTATCCCGTGATGGCCTGGAAGGTTGAATTCATCCGGTTCCAGTCTTCGAGCCGGACGGGGGCCAAGCGAGTCCGTGGACTCCTCGTCTTGGGGTTGTATTGACGAAGTTCCATCAGCTGGTCGCCGTTGGGAAAAGGCAAAGGCCGCAGCAGAATCCCGTCGATCGCTGAAAACACCGCGCTGTTCGCGCCAATGCCGAGAGCGAGCGTCAAGATCACGGTGATCGAAAACGAAGGAGACTTTCGAATGAAACGGAAAGCCGATTTTAGATTCGCAAGCGAACCCTCAACGATCGAAACGCGGTGAACGTCTCGCAGTTCTTCCTTGATCTGTTCTCGTCCGCCGAATTCCAGAACGGCTCTCCTGCGCGCCTCTTCGGGTGTTAGTCCCGCGGCGATGTTGGCTTCTGTCAGTTCCTCGATGTGGAAACGCAGCTCGGAATCGAGCTGCGCGTCGAGTGCGCGCTTACGGAAAAGAGATTTCCACCATTCCATCGCAGACTCCTATTCTGCCGTTCGAAGCACCAACCCAATCGCTTCGGAGAGGCGGTTCCATTCCGATTCTTCAATCTGCAATTGTTTTCGCCCTTTCGCGGACAGCCGGTAATATTTTGCCTGGCGGCCGCTCTCCGATTCTCCCCACGTGGCCTGCAGCCAGCCGCGCTTTTCCAGCCGGTGCAACGCGGGGTACAGCGATCCTTGCTGGACCTGCAGGGCTTCGCGGGAGACTTGCTGGATGCGCTGCGAAATGCCGTAGCCGTGGACGGGACCGAGCGCTACGGTCTTGAGAATCAGCAAGTCCAGGGTGCCTTGCAGCAGATCGGATTTTTGGACAGTCACGCTTCCGCTCTCCTAGAGACTCTACCTATATATGCCGCGATATGTAGAATGTCAAGGAGAGACAGGGGGGAGGGCTAGAGGCGAGCAGCGACGCGCGCGGCGATGCGCCCGTCGGTGGTGCGAAAAACCAGCACGAGACTATCGGTGAGCGGGACGTCTTTGCTGGGAACAGCCAACTGATAGGACCACTCGAATCGCTTGGGCAATTGCGACGTCAAATTCGACGCGTAGGGGACGATCGGTTCGACCGCCGAATGAAGCTCAGTGATATTCTTCGCGGGACGCAAGTCCACGCCACGCTTCCAATAAAATGAAACTTCAAGCGTGCGTATCATTTCCGGAGTCAAGTAGGTGCGCGATTCCGTTTCCCGGAGACCAGGCGTGCACGGCAGATCGTGAATATCCAAAGATAAAAAAAGTTCATCGGGGAAGTGCGTAACCGTTTCCGTACCGCGGCGGAAGATGGTGCCCTTCTCGTCGTTGATGCGCTTCAGATTGAGGAAGAAATCGGGGGCATCCAGGTTGCCGGAAACGCGGAAACAGACTCCATTCGGGAGCGAGCCATCGGTGGCGAAGAAGACTCCGCCGTCATAGTTCCAAATATTTTTGTCGCGCCGAGACTGGCTCGCTGACGCGCCTGGTGAGAGGAGCAGTAAGAGGAGGATCGCCAAGCCAGCAGTTTGGTATTGCAAAGTGCGCATGTCCGATGAACTTCTCCAACTAATTTTTCTCCTTCTTCGCGGCGGCGAGAAGAAAATCGAAACCGTCGAGGGTGTGAATGGCTTTGCCTTCTCCCGCGGGCTTGACGGTTCCCTGGCCAGACCGCACCGCTTGAATCGCGGTGACGAGCCTTGGGAGCACGGAAGGTTCGGCTACAGGGTTATTGTGCGCACCGAAGACGAGTTTTAGTTCCGGAGCGAGCGCCGCAAGCCGCTTCGCAGAATTCACGTACGCGTCGAGATCGGTCTCTGGCCGGAAGAGCCAGATAGGGGCGGGATAATAAGTGTCGCCGGTGAAGAGCAAGCCGTTGGCGCGGTCGAGCAGCGCAATGGAATCCGGCGTGTGGCCCGGGGTCCCAAGAACTTCCAATTTGCGCCCACCCAGATTCACTGTGAAGCCGTCATGGATGAAGTGCGAAATCCTCCAGGGCTTCGTGGCGTACGTTTTTGGATTGAAGCCCTTCGGCAGATCGCCGCAGATCTGGTCGGATGCAATTTCGGCCTGAGCATCTTCGCGCGAACCTTTGGCATTTTTTCGCGTGAAATCGGTGTCCATGCCGAAGATGAAAGGGAATTGCCAGTTGCCGCCCACGTGATCGTCGTGGGTGTGGGAATTGAGAACCACGATGGGGCGCGAGGTCAATTTCGTGGTGACTTTGTGAATGTCGCTGATGCCCATGCCGGTGTCGAAGAGCACGGCTTGCTTGGTGCCGACAATCAGATACGAAATGGTCTCTTCCGCTTGATGCGGCTCGTAGATGGCAAAAACTCCGGCCGCGACTTTGTAGACTTCAAACCAGGGCTCGTCGGGAAGAGCGCGCTGGAGCGATTTGTATTCCGGGCGGGGCAGGGGTTTGCACCATTCCGGAATTTGCTTTTCCTGCTGCGCTTGCAAGGTTGCCGGAATGAAAAGCAAGAAAGTCAATGGCACCGCCGTAATGATTTTCATGACCGGCCCTGCTTGCCGAAGAGTCGGCCAATCAAGCCCGCGGCTCCTGAAGAGCGGCGGGGTTCATTCGTTGGCACCAAGACTTCAAGTACATCGCCTGACGCACCGGGAATGTCCTGATCGTGCCGGTAGCCAGTAAGGTCCTTAGCAAGCTCGGCAGGCACATCGTAAACATGATCCACTTCGGCCTTCTCACCGCCAGCGGCTTGCTGTTCGGCGATCAGCCGCTCCGCAATGCCTTTTAACTCAGCTGGCGCTTCTCCTTTGATGTCGAGATGAAACCGACCCTTCTCGCAGTCGTGGACAACTGACCAGACTTTGTTTCCCTTACGCCATCCAGAAGCCCAACTGACCATGACGTGGTCCTCGACAAAACAGCAGACAACTTCTCCCGAGCGGGAAAAACGCTCAAGCACGCGGTCTTCCATCTCGCTTCGATCAAACTGAACCACGTACCATCCTGTCGGCAGTTGAGCGCCGACTATCTTGGATTCGGCGAATTCTCGCGTTTTCCCGTCGCGCGCAGACCAGAGTCGAGCATACTGTTTGCAGGTTTCCGTTTTTCAGCGCCGCCCATGAAAGTGACCAGCCCATCGCAGTTTACTTCGCACCGGAAACGAAGATGGATTTGGGAAGCATCATGTGGACGCCTTTGTTGCCGTCGACAAGCTCGGTGATGTGGAGGTCGGCGGCGACGCTGGCGAGCATGTAGGCGTCGTCGCGCGAGAGATGCTTTTCGCTCACGAGGAAATCGATCATCTCGCGGACGGCAAGCGTGGCGCAGGCGTTCAGGTCATCGTTGAGGCCCATGGTGATGTAATGCGTGGGCGTTTCGGCGCGCGGCCACTTGAGGTGCATGTCCTTACGCACGATGAATTGAAACGTGCCGATGAGCGAAGTTTCGAGAGCGGTGATGTCCACTTCGCCATCGCCCTGTCCGGCGTGACCGTCGCCGACTTCAAAGAGCGCGCCGGGCGCGTGCACGGGAATGTAGAGCGCGGAGCCGGCAACGAGGTCCTTGTTATCGAGGTTGCCGGCCATAATCCACGGCGGAGCACTGTTGAAGCGGCCCGCGCTTTCCGGCGGCGCGTCGCCCATGCTGCCGAAAAAAGGATGGAGCGGAATCTCGATGCCCGGCGCAAACTTCGCCACCATGCGCTTCTCATCCAGCGGAATAATTTTTATTTTCGAGTAAGGATAATCGTCGGGCAGGTAGCCGCGCCCTGCGCCGAACGCGTTGTAGGCATAAGGAATGGCGAGTTTTATGGCGAGAATTTTCACTTCCAGCACGTCGCCGGGTTGCGCGTCTTCAATGTAAATCGGCCCCGTCAGGATGTGCCCGCCCGGTCCCTTGTCCTTCACCTGATCGGTGATGTCACGCAGCGATTGCTCGACTTGATCCGGCGGCAAGCCCGCATCTTCCAGCCGCTTCGGACTGTTGGTAATCAGCGTCTGAATCTCCACCCTGTCGCCCGACTTGATGCGCAACACCGGCGCCGCCTTCGCGTCGTAGTATCCCCACGCCACCGTCTTCGGCGTCGGCTTCAGCGTGTAGGTCGCCTGCGCACTCGCTTGCTGAGCGGAAACTGGATGCCAGGAAAACAGAAGCGCGAAGCTCAGGAGCATGGCGCAGCGAATCATAGGGCCTCGCAGTGTTGGAATGTTGGTTGCGGCGCAGGATTGTGCGCCGGGCGGCCAGAAAAAGAACGCCGGTATGCGCACCTTCGCCAATAAAAGTCGCAGGCGCGATAACAGAACGACGCTACACTCGTATTGCGTGCAACCGAAATTGCAGACGGTTCATCTGAGTTACGAAGCCGTGAAAATACCTTTGAAAAAGGAAATGGTCTCGCCGCACCCTGCAACACAGAGTTGGAGTTGAGGTAGTTGGCGAGCCAGTGTTCTCGGGGATGAAAAAAATGCTTCTTACTGGCAAGGTTTCCATGGCTTGTAAAGGTCAATTGCTTCGTGCGTTCGGTTTGGCACTTGCGTTGCCGGCGGTTTGCGCCCATGCCCAGCAGAACGGTTCGCCGGCGGCGTCTGTCGGTTTGGAGTCCGGTGAGTTCGTGTGTCTTGAGGAACAAAGCCAGCAGAATCCGCAACCAGCGCCAACAGGCGCTGGGGACCAGAGCAAGCCGGACGCTAAGCCTGGGGAGCACACCGTTGACCCCTCGAAGCAACAGCCCAAAAGAATTCTCGGCGTCATGCCTAATTTCCGGGCAGTCAGCGCCGGGGCCATTCCGCCGCCACCGACTCCAAAAGAAGCCTTTGTGATCGCCACGAAAAACTCTTTCGATTACTCCTCGTTTATTTTCGTTGGACTCACCTCCATGATCGCGGAGGAATCCGACGCCCATCCACAGCTGGGGAAAGGTGTGGCCGGGTTTGGAAGATATTACTGGCGCGGGTAAACGGACGGAAACTATCTTGTGATTTTCGCTTTGCCGACGATACTTCATGAGGACGAACGTTACTATGCCAAAGGCAAGGGTGGCTTTGTGAAGCGCTTTGTTTACGCGACCACTCGCATCATCATCACGCCGAATTACGACGGGAACAATACCATCAACGCGTCCGAGTTGTTGGGTCGGGGGATGGCGCAGGGCATCTCGCTGGCATACTACCCGAGCAAAACGCGGACGTTCGGAGCGATCAGCGCGAAGTATGGATATGCCCTGCTGCGTGACGCCGCGACCAATGCCTTTCGCGAATTCTGGCCAGACATCGCAACACACGTTCTGCATCGCCATCCCTAAGCCAGGGCAACCATGCAGTGATTTACTGTGCATAGTAGTAGCCCGATGCCACAGTCTTCGCCGCAGCCTTCGCGTCGTAGTAACCCCATGCCACGGTCTTCGGCGTCGGCTTCAGCGTGTGCGTCGCCTGCGCACTTGCTCGCCCCAATCCGACAAACGATAACAAACCAGCCGTTAGCACGATCTTGAGATTTCTCAAGGGTGCTCCTTTTCTTCTCTAGCCTTACACGCTGAAGTTACGTTCCCTAAGTTCCTCACATGTTCCGTCGAGTCCCGGAAACAAAGAACCGGCCGTTATACCCATGTAGCTTAGGTCCTCCATCACACGATCGCGTTCGGCAACCGGCAAATCAATCGCCGAAAGGTACTTTTTATCGTCAGATTCCCTCGACCTGATATATGACTCGATGTCATCAACGTTACTGAGCGTCGAAACGGCTTGCTGGGGAATCATTCTTTCATTTTCGATGGCGATGAACTCTCCTATTGATAGGTTTATGCCTGGAAATAGAAGAAGGAGAATCTGTGCGTTGTCACGCTTCCATTGCATCTGATCTAGGATGTGAATTCTAACTGTTTCGTCTGCTTTAGCCTTCCGCGAGTTTTCCCTTATCACGTGACGGTAGGCGAAGAATGCAGCCACGTATGGGGAATACGTCCAATCAAGGAGTGGTGTTGGATAACCGTGGTGTTGAACTAGATTGAAGAACGCACCGGGTTCGTCAGGAATATCAAGTTTGAAAAAATGCTTCGTTCGCAGCATCAGATGGCTGTGCAGGGTCTTGATGTCTTCGTTTAGAAATCTGATGAGGTCTGCCCTGCCCCTGCGGTGAAAGGATGTTCGTAGCCGCCACGGACCGTCTTGCCCGCGGAATAAAAACCGTCTTCCCTTTAGGGAGCCGACGTAATCCTTGTATTCAGACCAGTTTTTCTTCAGTGAGGCCAGCTCTGAAGGCTTGTCCGCACGCGACCGAGGCAGGGCAGCCTCGCCCGTCGCGTCGATATCTGACTTCCACGACAGCTTCAGAAACTCGCCGTCCACGCTTCCTGTTACATCAGCGTAGCTCGAGAACGCCACATTATCCCCAAAGTGTGACTTAACTTTATCCCATGGCTCGACAAAGAGTGACACTGGATTGATGGGCATGACCGAGGTTGTCCTGAACTGAAAGTGAGCCGTCTGCTTGTCGGTAGTCCTGAAAGAAGCGGCGCTAGCAGGAAACGTTTTGAAGTCGTCGGGAAGTAGGTAGGCGACGCCTTCATAGGCCGTATCGCGTTCATCTACGTTCAAGATGATTCTTCCAGCTCCAGGTCCTGCGTACCGACCGAGCCATTGACTGTTCAATTTGTCCGTCGTCGTGATGGCCGGCGACGAAAGGGATGACTGCACTAGGCTCATGGGTGGGTCATGTCCTCGGGCTTGACGAGGGCGTCGAATTCTTCGGCGGTGACGTAGCCGAGCTTGATGGCGGCTTCGCGGAGACTGATCTTGGCATGATGCGCGGCTTTCGCGACTTGCGCGGCGTTGTCGTAACCAATCTTGGGAGCGAGGGCGGTGACGAGCATCAGCGAATTGTGGACGTAGCGATCGATTTGTTCGCGGTTGGCCTCGATGCCGCGGACGCAATGCTCGACGAAACTGTTGCAGGCGTCGGCGAGAAGTTCGACGGAGTGGAGGTAATTGAAAATCATCACAGGCTTAAAAACGTTGAGCTCGAAATTGCCTTGCGAGCCGGCGAAGCCGATAGCGGCATCGTTACCCATGACTTGCACAGAGACCATGGTGAGAGCTTCGGCCTGCGTGGGATTCACCTTCCCCGGCATGATGGAAGAGCCAGGCTCGTTTTCCGGTAGCGTGAGTTCGCCGAGGCCGCAGCGCGGGCCGGAAGCGAGCCAGCGAACGTCGTTGGCAATTTTCATGAGCGAGGCGGCGAGCGTTTTCAGCGCACCGGAGGCGAAAACGATTTCGTCGTGCGCGGAGAGCGCGGCGAATTTATTGGGATGCGAGCGGAACGGAAGCCCGGTAAGCTCGGCGATTTTGCGCGCGGCGCGTTCGGCAAATTCGGGATGCGCGTTGAGGCCAGTGCCGACGGCGGTTCCACCAATGGCTAGATCGTAGAGGCCGTCGAGAGCGACAGCGACGCGGCCGCCATCGCGGTCAAGCATATTGACGTAGCCGGAAAATTCCTGGCCGAGAGTGAGCGGTGTGGCGTCCTGCAAATGGGTGCGGCCGATTTTGACGATGCCAGCAAATTCTTTTGCTTTGGCGTCCAGCGCGTCGCGAAGTGTTTTGATGGCGGGGAGGAGGCGGCGAGAAGTTTCCGTTGCGGCCGCGATGTGCATGGCGGTGGGAAAGGTGTCGTTGGAGGATTGCGACATGTTGACGTCGTCATTGGGATGGATGGGTTTCTTGCTGCCCATGACGCCGCCGGAAATTTCGATAGCGCGATTGGAAATGACTTCGTTGACGTTCATGTTGGTTTGCGTGCCGCTGCCGGTTTGCCAGACGCGGAGAGGGAAGTGATCGTTGAGTTTTCCGGCGATGACTTCGTCAGCGGCGCGGGAGATGAGGCTGCACTTTTCGTGCGAGAGCTTGCCGAGATCCTGATTGACGAGCGCGGCGGCTTTCTTGAGAATACCGAAAGCGCGGATGAGCTCGGGCGGCATGGTGTCCTTCCCGATGGCGAAGTGGATGAGCGAGCGCGCGGTCTGCGCGCCGTAATAGTGGTCGGCGGGAACTTCGATCTTGCCCATGGAGTCGGACTCGATGCGAGTCGACGTGGAGGCTGCTGTCTTGGCGGCTTCAGACATAGGTGGCTCCTCGATGTGGCTTCGCCCTGAGTTTATCAGGGTGGAAGCAAGGAGGTAAGGAAGTAGGGAGGTGAGGAAAGGACGAGGAGCGGCGAATGGGAAAGGTCGCCCCACCCCCACCCAGGGTGCTTTTGGTAAAGAGTGCGGAATCCCCTGAAAAGAAAAGGGTTGAGATTTTTGCCAGTGCAAAAGAGTGCGTAAGTGTATGAAAACAATAGAAAACTAAAGCGCGTGGAATGAGAGGGTTGCGCACTCTTTGCAAGTGCGGAAAACAAAGGACCTATGGGTGCGATTTGTTGATGGGGAGGTAAGGGGAATAGATGGACTCATCTTGAGGGAGTTAGAAGAACCGCGTTTCTGGCGAGCATGATCCGAGGGCGCGGAAGGAACGTGCCCGACTTGGATTACCATTATACTATATTTTCTATATTTGTCAAGTAATTACTGCTAAGTCGTTTGGATAGGGAGGGATAGCGCAGGCGAGGGGCCGACTGACGTCGAAGAATTCCGAAAGAGCGGACCTCCCTTGCGAATGGGGCAAGGTGCAAGGTTGCTTCCCAACTCTCGTGGATCCGAATCTCTACATTGTATTTGAGGCAGGCGCTACAATGAGCTAATCGCGCGTTACGGAGAATCGTGACTAAGCTGCCTGCAAACGTTCTCGAATTGCCGTTGCTCGAACGTGCCACACTCGCGCTTAAGGCGGCAATTGAGAACGCTATTGAGCAACACGCTCGCGAAGGGCTGCCGATGTATATCTGGCGCGACGGTTGAGCGGTTGCTGTTCCTGCCGAAGAGTCGCGCAAGGGTTCCTGAAGTAATTCCACAAGTGAGTTGCGAACTGCGAGGCTTGGCATCCCCGTCTGACCGGCCAATTTGAAATGCTTGAGCGGGCCCGCTCCTAAATCAAAAGAATACGTTCGCGGCAGCGGGTGGTGCTAGAATCCGACTGCGAATCAGCCTCCGGGAAAACAGCATGGAGGATCTCCCTCACAATCAGAGTGCCATCGGTACGAGGACCCCCGAAGGCCGGACGGAATGCGAAAGGAGAATTTCAATGAGGAAAAATGCAGTAGCCCTGGCATATTTTCTTCTTCTCCTGGTGGCGGCGGTCATCGGCTCTTGTGCGAAACCTTACCACGAGGAAACCGAACGATATTACTTCGTTGCGACCAACATTAATCTCCCGTACTGGCAGGAAGCGCAGGCGGGCTTTCTGGACGCAGCAAAGGCGCTGGGCGTGAAGGCCGAGCTGGTTGGTCCGGCGACCTACGACCCCGGCGCCGAGTCGGGCATATTCCGGGACCTGGTGGAAAAGCAGCCTTCGGGAATCTGCCTTTCCGCGGCGCGACCTGAGTTTTTCAAGGCCAACATTGACAAGGCGGTGGCGGAAGGAATCCCGGTGATTTGCGTGGACGCGGACGTGCCGGATTCGAAGCGAGTGATGTACATCGGAACGGATAACGTGCGTGCGGGGCGAGAGAGCGTGAAGCAAATGGCAGCGCTGGCTCCGAAAGGAAATATTGTGGTGATCACCATTCCCGGCCAGCGGAATCTGGACGATCGCCTGGCTGGGGTGGCCGAGGCACTGAAGAATTTTCCAGGGATGAAGCTGACGAAGATATTGGATGACAAAGGAGATTGGCGCAATGCGTTTGACCAGATCTCCGACCTGATCCTGAAGAAGGAGAAAATAGACGGAATCCTTTGCCTCGAAGCCAGCGGAGGTTCTGGGGCCGCGGATGCCTTGAACCGATTCGACATGTCGGGCAAGCTGCCGATCGTGGCGTTCGACAAAGATCCGAAGACACTGGACCTGATCGAGAAGGGAGCAATCTCGTCAACGATCGCTCAGAAACCGTACGTGATGAGCTACTATGGGCTGAAATTCCTGGACGATTTGCACCACAATGCGGTGAAGGAATTCAAGGATTGGCGCACCGCCCCGGCGTCCCCATTGCCGAGCGGAGTGGATACGGGAACGGCGGTGGTGGACAAGAGCAATCTGGCGGCGTTTCGCGACGCCATGGCGGCGCTACCGAAACCGCAGTAAGGATGCGAGCCGGCTACTCCTAGGAAAGAAGCCGGCTATCTCGTTGAAAACAAAGCATCGGCCCCGACTCCTTTCATTCTTCGTTGTGGTCCCCAGAGGGACCATGATTTACTCGTAGCGGAGCGCTTCCATTGGATCCACGGCCGCGGCGCGACGCGCGGGAAGGAAGCAGGCCAGCGCGGCAGCGACGATCAATAACAGAGTTACGCCAGCGAGGATGAGCGGGTCGCGCGAGCTTTCCATCACCCACTTTGTGGCGAGTTTGTCGAACGCGATGCTGAGGAGAAGACCGGCCACCAGCCCGCCACCCACATTCACCGCCGTCGAAGACAAGACAATCCGAAATACATCAGCCGCATTCGCGCCAAGAGCCATGCGAATGCCAAATTCGTTGGTGCGAGTCGCAACGCCGTAGGAAACCACGCTGTAAAGGCCGACGGCGGCGAGGACTAAGGCAAGGATCGAGAAGATACCGAATAGAGTGGCGACAAGACGCTGTTGGGCATATTCCTGCTGGCCCGTAATCCACTGATCGAGGTCACGGACGCGCATGGTCTGTTGTTCCGGATCGATCTGCACAATTTGCGCGCGAATATCGCGTAACAGAGAGAGCGGCGGGACGCGTGTGCGCACGAGAATTTGGGTAAACATCCACATCTGCGTTGTGAAAGGAATATAGACGCCAGGCTTGATGGGATTTCGCAGGCCATCGTCACGCGCGTCGGCGACAATACCGATGACTTGTAGCCACCCATCGCTTCCTGGAACGGCACGCTGATAGGGTGGCTGGTCCTTCAGCGAAGGTAAGCGGACATGATGGCCAATGGCGTCACCATTGGGCCAATACTGGCGGGCCATGGTTTGATTGATGACCGCAAGCTGGGCGCCACGCATGGTCTCGGCATGGTCCCAGAGGCGGCCTTGGGCGAGTGGAATCTTCAGCAGCGGGAAATACTCCGGGCTGACGAAATTCACGCGCACTTCCGGTTTCTCCGAGGCCGTACTGCCCATAATTTCAATGTTCTGGCGCCAGCCGCTCGAAGGCGGGGTGGCGTTGGTGGAAATGCCGGCGACGACGACTTGAGGCATGGCAGCGATTTTGGCGCGGAGTTGCTCGAAATATTCGGCGCGGTCTTTCCAGGTCACGTGCGTGTTTTCGTGCACAGGAATGGGGACGGACATGGCATTGTGGGGGTCGTAGCCGAGATCCGCGTCGACAAGCCGGAGAAAGCCTTTGCCCGCGGCACCAGCCGCGGAGAGCAGGAGAAGTGTCAAGGCAACTTGAGCGCCCACCATCGCGGCGTGGCTACGCCTCGCTCCGACGCTTCCGGCCACGCGGCGCGAGCTAGCCTGCATGAGCCGTGCGATCTCCGGCCGTGAGAGCTGCAGCGCCGGCCAGAGTCCGAAAATAATGGCGGTGGCAAACGCCAAACCGACGCTGAAGAGCAGTACCGGAATATTCATCTTGATGACAGACTCGGCGGGAAACGAATTTTCCGGCAGACGGGACGCGAGGAACGCCAGCCCTCGCCAAGCCAAGAGAATGCCCAGTGCGGCGCCGGTTGTCGCGATGCCGAGGGACTCCGTGAGCAACTGCCGGATGATGCGGAAGCGGTCGGCTCCGATGGCGGCACGCACGGCAAGCTCGTGCTGGCGCTCCGTACCTCGCGCCAGAAGCAAAATGGAGACGTTCGCGCAGCCAATCAGCAGCAGAGACGCGACCGCGCCCAGCAGCAAGTAAAGTGTGGGCCCCAGCGGCCGCGCGTACACCTCCACGATGCTGCGCAGCTTGACTTTGAACTTGTCCGGATATTGCGTGGGTGCCTGCTTCGCGAACTCCTCTACGAGGGGCTGGAGTTCCGCGCTGGCTTGCTCCGGGTTCACGCCGGGCCGGAGCTTGATGGAAGCCGCGTAGTGGATATTCGGATCCTGAGTGACCTTTAGCGGCACGTACATGTCCGGGTTGCCCCATGTGAAGCGTGGCGGCATCACACCAACGATCTGATACGGCTTGTGGACAAGCTGAATGGTGCGCCCGATTACAGCGGGGTCGCCCATAAAATAGCGCTGCCAGAAGTGGTAGGTCAGTACCACGACGGGCTGTGGCGACTGTCCTGGCGGCGCGTCCGAGGGAATCAGCCAGCGTCCCTTCATGGCGCGGATACCCCAGTGATTGGGGGCGTTCGGGTCGATGTACATCGCCTGCACGTCTTCGGGGAGGTCGCCGTCCGTGGTGGTCAGGTTCCACCAATCCATCAGTGTAACGTCTTCGATCGATTTCGCTTGGCGAAGCTGGTCTGCTTGTTGGCCATTGGGGCCAGCGAAGCGATCGCTGCCGGATTTGTCCACGAGCCGCAGTTCCACGATGCGGTCGGAGCCCGGATAGGGGAATGGGTCAATCAGGACGGCGTAAATGACACTAAAGACGGCGCTGGTGGCGCCTATGCCAACAGCTAGGGAGAGCACGGCTGTTAGCGTGAAGCCCGGGCGCTTCCGCAACTCACGGGCGGCATAGCGCAAATCAGAGGCCAGAGATTGCATCAGCACCTCGCACGGCAACCGCTTCGTCTTCGCCCACCTTTGGGAGGATAGACGACGGAGGACCCCGACGGTTAGGCGAGGCCGACTCCGCTTAAAGCGTATACGTAGCCATCGGGGTTTAGTTCCGATTCAAGGGCCCGGGTAAGGTGACAACTCCGCCCCAATGCCCGTTGACGTCTGGACGGTCGTGTATAATTGCAGGCCGGGGGAATTCCGCGAGATTCATGAGCCAGGGATACGGCAAATCACATGCTTCGGTAAAGGTCTGGTTTTGGCGGGCCGAGCGCTTCCTGCATACACGTATGCGCGAATTGCGCGCCATCGCGAAGGCGCTGGTTTCCACCAAGCACCCTTTCCTGGTGCACATCATTCCCACGCGGCGGTGCAACTTGGCGTGCACTTACTGCAATGAATTCGATGATTTTTCGCAGCCAGTAGCCGTGGAGGAAATGAAAAACCGTCTCGATCTCCTCGCGGACATGGGGACTTCGATCATCACCATCAGCGGCGGCGAGCCGCTCCTGCACCCGGAGTTGGATGAAATCATCCGGCATATCCGGCGGCGCGGGATGATCGCCGGCATGATCACCAACGGATTCCTGCTGACCGAAGAGCGCATCGAACAGTTGAATCAGGCAGGGCTGGAGCACCTGCAGATCAGCATCGACAATACGATGCCGGATGATGTTTCCAAAAAGAGCCTGAAAACGCTGGACCAGAAGCTCAATCTGCTGGCGAAGCATGCGTATTTTCAGGTGAACATCAACTCAGTGCTCGGGAGCGGCGTGAAAGATCCGGAAGACGCCCTGAAGATTGCGCACCGCGCGGTGGCTCTTGGTTTGACGAGCACGGTGGGGATTATTCATGACCACGACGGGCAGTTGAAACCTTTGGGCCCGCGAGAGATCGAGATTTTTGAAGAGATCATGACACTCAGTAAGCGGTCCTTCTCCCGATTCAACGAATTTCAGCACAACGTGGCGCGTGGGAAGGAACACAACTGGCGATGCCGCTCAGGGTCGCGATATCTGTATATTTGCGAGGACGGGCTGGTCCATTGGTGCTCGCAGCAGCGCGGGTATCCAGGGATTTCCCTGGCGCAGTACACGCCGGAGATGCGGCGCCGAGAGTACTCCACCAAAAAGTTTTGTGCGCCGCGTTGCACCGTTTCTTGCGTGCAGCAGGTGGGGATATTGGATAACTGGCGCGACCCGCAAAACTTGAAGCCCTTGCCAATGGTCCCGCCGCCGGCGACGCCGCAGGCGGAGTTGGTCCAGATTGGGCATGTCCGCAGCGACTCCTGATTTCGCGCAGCGGGACTGAAATGTTTCCTTCTTCGTATTTTCTCTCCGTACACAGGTTCGCGCTGAAGGATTGACGGTCAGGCGCGGCTTGCCAACAATGAAGGCATGCCAGCTCCAGCGATTGAAACTGAAAATCTGACCAAAGAATATCCCTTCGGTTTCTTGCACCTCATGAAAAGAACGTCTCTCGAAGGGCTTAACATGCAGGTCGAGACCGGCGAAGTATTTGGTTTTATCGGGCCGAACGGCGCCGGTAAATCGACCGCTATCAAACTCCTAATGAGGCTTATCTTCCCGACGGCTGGGAGCGCGCGAATCCTCGGCAAGCCGATCAGCGACGTGGAGATGCACCGGGACATCGGTTACCTGCCCGAGCAGCCCTATTTCTACGATTATTTGACGGCGACGGAAGTGCTCGACTATTTTGCGCGGTTTCACGACCTGGCGGCGGCGGACCGGAAGGACCGTATAGAGCGCATGCTCAAGAAGGTGGGCCTCGAAACCGCGCGAAAGATACAACTTCGAAAATATTCGAAAGGCATGCTGCAGCGCGTAGGGTTGGCGCAGGCGATCCTGCACGACCCGAAAGTAGTAATTCTGGACGAGCCGATGTCGGGACTGGATCCGGTCGGCAGGCGCGAGGTGCGCGACATTATTCTGCAATTGAAAAAGGATGGGAAGACGGTGATGTTTTCCACGCACATTCTCTCGGACGCGGAAATGTTGTGCGACCGCGTGGGCGTGATTGTGGGCGGCAAGCTGCGCGGGGTCGGCGCGCCGGGTACGCTCGTGGACATGAAAACGCTTGGAATGGAAATTCTTTTCGAGTTGACGGGAGCGAGCAACGCGCCGCTGGTCGCCAAGGCGACACGTACCGGCGACCGATACCGTCTGCAGGTGGCCGAAGAAGAGCTGTACGCGGCAATCGAACAATTGCGAGGAGCGGGGGCGCGCATCCTATCCGTGTCACAGGTAAAAGCAACGCTGGAAGAATTTTTCATGAACCTGGTGGAGGCGGACCGCGCGCAGGGAGCGGCGGTCGAGGTGAGCGAGCAATGAGGCGCGCCGGCGTTGTGGCATTGAACACGTTTCGTGAAGCGGTGCGCGACCGGGTGCTTTACAACCTGGTGTTTTTTGCGCTGCTCATGATAGCCGCGTCTGTGGCAGTAGGACAGATTTCGATTGGGATCGAGCAGACCGTCATCGTGAGCCTTGGGTTGAGCGCCATTTCGGTGATCGGACTGCTGATTTCTGTTTTTCTTGGTGTCGCGCTGGTCTCCAAGGAAATGGACAAGCGCACGCTCTATGCGCTGCTGGCCAAACCGGTGCGACGATGGGAATTCCTGCTCGGAAAATTCGGGGGGCTGGTGCTGACGCTGACGGTGAACACAGCGGCGATGGCCCTGGGTTTGCTGCTCGTGATGCTCTACGTGAAGCACGGACTGGGCGGAAGCGACACCGTGGTGCTGGTGGCGGTGTATTTCATACTGCTGAAGCTGGCACTGGTCGTCGCACTGGCGCTGCTGTTTTCCTGCTTTACCACGCCGCTGCTGGCAATCTTGTTTACCGTTGGTTTGTACATTGTGGGTTTGTACGTTCAGGAGCTGAGGAACTTGCCGGTCCAGGTAATGAGCCCGGCAATGTCCGCCTTCACGAAATGGCTCTCCTATCTGCTTCCGAATTTTGAGAATTTCAATGTGATGGCCATGGCTGCACACGGGCGGGCGGTTCCCGGAGCTTTGGTCCTGCAAAATACCTTGTATACGTTGGTTTATTGCACGATCGTTCTGACCGCGGCGGCCGCGGTGTTTTCGCGGCGGAACTTGAAATGAAATCGGAAAAAACCATCGCGTGGCTGCTCTTACTGGTTGTTCCCCTTGGATTTGAAGGCATCTGGCTGCTGCAGCACCGCATCGACACGCAGCGCGCATCGATCAGCGAGGAGCGCGACGAGGTCCTGCTGCGATCGCCAAGGCTCGTGAAAGCGATGGGCCTGGAATACGCGCCGCTGCTGGCGGACATTTACTGGACTCGCGTGGTCCAATACTACGGAAACAAACACTTGAGAGGCCAGGCGAATCTCGAATTGCTCTGGCCCCTTCTAGATATCACTACGACGCTCGATCCGAATCTGGTAATCGCTTACAGGTTCGGTGCGATGTTCCTAAGCCCGCCGGCTCCAGGGGGCGCGGGAAGGCCGGATCTGGCCGTGCAATTGATTCAGCGGGGGATCCAGGCGAATCCTGACTATTGGCGGCTCTATGAGGATCTGGGATTCGTCTACTACTTTGATTTGAAGGATTATCAGAAGGCTTCGGCGGCTTTTCTGGAAGGAAGCAAGAACCCCAAAGCCCTGGTGTGGATGAAAATCATGGCTGCTAAGGTGGCGGCGGAAGGGGAATCGTTTGAAACGTCGATGTTCCTGTGGAAGGACATTTACGATTCCACCGCCGATCCCATGGTCAAAAAAAATGCGCTGACGCATATGCAGTTGCTCAAGGTCAAAGAAGATTGCAAACGTCTCGATGCGCTGGCCGATGAATTTGAGAAGCGTTTCGGCAGGCGACCCGCGCGCATAAGTGATCTTGCTCAGGCGGGGCTGATCCGCGGCATCCCTCGTGATCCCTCGGGTTACGCTTATGTTGTCGGGAAGGACGGAAAAGCGGAGCTCAATCTGGATAGTCCGCTCCTCGAACAACAACTAATGCAGGAGCGATTTAGGAAGGCCATGCCCTGAAATTCGTTTCCCCTGACCATAATCCCGCCAGTCATGGACACGGAAGCGGAAGACCAACGTTGAGAGCGACGGCGGGGATTCCGAAATTCCAAAAGAAAACTTGTCGATCACTCCGAAGTGCAGAGTAGCGTCATCCGGGGATCGACGACAATTTTGTGCGGAGGGACCGTAGCGACGAACTGAAACGTTGTCTCCGGCCCGGCCGCGACCACCGTGCCGAGAAGCGTGCCGTGTCCTGGGCCGGCCGCGTAGAGGGGAACGCTGGCGATAAACGAGCGCGGCACACCGGTCTGAAAGAGCCTTCCGCGAATCAGATAGCCTTTCTCCGTGTGGTGAGCCGTGAATTCCACGCGATAGTGCGGAGTCCCGGTTCCGCGCACCCACTCTTCGAAAAACCATTCCATGGAATGCCCGCCTTCGAGGTCCATGGCCGAAGTCATGATGGCTTCCACTTCGTGCCGCAAGTCATCAGTAGAAAGCGCGCGGTAGGCGTACTTGGTCACCAGCGTTTGCAGGAGAGCGATAAAGCGCGCGTCAGGATTCCCGGCACCAGGCTGCCGCAGCATTTCGCGCAACATGTGCACGATCCAAGTGCCCTTGCTGTAGACCATCTCTTCGTAGCCCGAGGGCGACTTCGAAGAGCTGAGGCGGACGCCGAGAGTGAGGGCCCCGATGTCTCCTGACGGCTCACTTGCGCCCGGCAATTTCTCAACGAGTTGCTGGCGGTAGCGCGCCAGCCAGAGGTGCAGTTTGTGGTCCGGATTTTTCTTGGTATCGGCGAATAGCACGGCCAGATAATTCGCGATGGCCTCGTTAATCCACTGGTCGCGGTAGCTCGACCACGCGACAACGTTGCCCCACCATTGATGCGCTACTTCGTGATAAGGGACCAGCTCAGTGTAATGTTCCTGGCCGGCAGTACTCAGGCCGGCGCGCTGCTGGGCTTCCGAAGGCAGAAAGGAATACGTGGAGACGTAGAGGAGGCCGGGCCAGCCCTGCCCGAAAGTTCCCGGAATCTGCGAAACGCTGAGATTATGAAAAGGAAAAGGGCCGCTGAACGTTTCGTAAAAACGGATCGAGGAATCGATTTCCTTGCCTAGTTGTCTAAGCGCATCTGCCGGGCTGGGAGGGGGCGGGGGAGGTGACGCGACCGGGTGCCCCGAAGAGGCAGCACCGAATCGCCGTGAAGGGACGTCGATAGCTTCCAGGCTCTGCGCGGAAAGACGTTTGCGGAGAGCTTCTTCGAGTTCACGATTGGCATAGACATCGACGGAACGAGGGCCGGAGACAACGGAGGCTGAAGCATACTCGCCAAGATTAAAGCCGGCCACGGACATGGGCTTTTCCGCCTTCCAGTGGCCCACGCGGAATTCTCCCTCTTCATGCTGTTCGAGTTTGGAGCCGGTGGCGACTAGGCGAAGCTTGCGCGGCCAACGCAGAAGGAATTCATAGCCAGAAAATTCCGCGCTATCTCCAAAATGGGGATACCAGCTTTCTCTTGCAGCGACGAACAGCACGCCGTTTCCGGCGTCCCGGATGACATTGCCCCGGTAGTGAAAGTGAAGAGTGAATTCCTTATCCCGCGGAGGAGCTTGCGGAAGAACAACATCCAAGTAGTCGTTGCCGCGTGTGCTGCGCTCTTGCAGATTCATGCCCTCATTTTGAAAGAAAGCGAGGGAGACGCCTTGGTCTCCCGTAACGGTGTCAATCGACAGAGCCCGGGAGAGCTGGAAGGCGAGGACGCGCTCCGTTCCCGTTTCCGCGCGCAAACGCACGCTCGTCGTGGCGTCCATCGAGTTATTGGAGGAAATTGTGGTCTCAATGGAATAGTGCAATGCCCGAAAGGCCGCTGGCGGCGCAGAAATATCTGGAACTCGGTGCGAGGTCCAGACGTCATAAAAAGTGTCACCGCCAGCTTTGTGAAGTTGTCCGAGAAGGAATGGCTCGTCGCGCTGCGCGTCAAGCACGACATCGAACGGGCCCGTGACCGTGCCTTCCAGCCCGGCGTAAAAGCAGGGCCTGGGGCTGGCCGACAGCCGTTCAGCGAGAATGCGCAGAGTGTAGCTGGGGTTAAGCTGAGCCGCCGCGGGATCCCATTGTGCACCAATGGATGTATCCGTTTGAGCCGTAAGATTCGCGGCGCGAAATTGGTGAAGAAGTTCGGTTGGAGTATCGTCCGTGAATCGCAGATAACCGTTAATGAATTCTTGATCAAGGATGGGAGCGCCTAGAAAACGCCCCATCTGCTGTTTTTCTACTGGATCGCGCGGGGCCGCCAGCACATGGCCACGCCCGGAGAAAACAGCGCCAGTGATTTGTCCATCGAGCGGGGCGAAAAAAGCGAGCGTCCCTTCCTCAAATGAGAGAACAGCCTCGCCACGACGCAGTTGGATATGATTGACGGGAGTGATGCGATAAACGTTGGCAGAATCGACGCGCAGCGCCTTGATCGCATCATACAATTCATGTGCTGATCTATCTGTATCTGGAAATGCCGCCGGCGCCAGGAGACACCATAGCCCGAGAAAGACTCCCCCCACCTTCATAAAGGAAGTGTAGTCATATTCGGCATGAGGGAACAAGGCAAGCGGTGCAGATCTATAGCCTCGAATTAAAATGGGAAGATGCCCCACGTGATTCCAGTTAGCCGAATTCGCGCTTTATTCCTCGGCCTCGCGCTCCTCTCCCTAGGCGGCCGCGCGGTGGCGGACACGATTGTGCTCAAGAACGGCCGCCGCATTCTAGCTCTGAGCGCGGTCGAAGAAGGAGACAAGGTAAAGTATCTGACCACCGCCGGCGAATTGAGCTTGCCGAAGTCTATTGTCGATCATATTGAGAAGGGCAGCGGAGCGCTGATGACCGGTTCGCCGGGAGCCGATGCCGCGAACCTAGCGATCGCTCCACCGGCGATGAAAACTACCGGGGCAAGCGCCGAGGTGGAACGCGGTGCGGTCCACGATGGGTCGATCGACCGCGAATACATCGCGAAACTGGAAAGCGCGGCTCGTTCGGGAGAACGGCAGGCCAGCCGGAGCGCGGCGCTGGGACATCATTTGGCTTCAAATTTCGAATTTGCCCACGGCGACATGGAACATGCGCTCGACGATGCTCGAACGGCGTTGAACTATGCGCCGGAAGAACCGGTGTTCCTCCTGAACGTTGGCTACCTTCTGCTCCGGCGGAGCGAGTTTAAAGCGTCCCTGGAATACCTGGAACGTGTGCGCCGGTTTGCGCCGGACAACGCCGATGTGCCGAAGCTGGAAGGCTGGGCCTATTACGGCTTGAACAAATTAGACCAGGCGGTCGCAGAGTGGAAGCGCGCGCTGGCGCTGCGTCCTGACCAGGAAGTCCAGGTGGCGCTGGACAAAGCGCTGGCTGACAAGACGGAAGAAGAGAGCTACAAGGAAAACGAGAGCAGCCACTTCAAGCTGCGCTACAGCGGGGCGGCTGCGCCCGCGCTGGCGCGCGACGTGCTGCGAACACTGGAAAGGCACTATTCGGAGATTGAATCCGAGCTGAATTTCTCGCCGCCGGAATCGATCGGCGTGATTCTCTACACGCAAGATGCCTTTAGCGACATCACCAAGGCGCCGGCGTGGGCGGGCGCGCTGAACGATGGACGCATCCGCGTGCCGGTGCAGGGTCTTGCGGCCGTCGACGCGGAACTGTCGCGCGTCCTCAGACATGAGCTGACCCACAGCTTCATCGCGCAGAAAACGCGCAGCGCTTGCATCGGGCTGGCGGCCAGCTGCGCGATTCAGGCGCCAACCTGGATTCAGGAAGGACTGGCGCAATGGATGGAGGGCCAGCGCAGTGGAGAAAATGGCGCGGTCCTTCTGCAGATTTACAACGCAGGACATGCCATCCCGCTCAGCCGGCTGGAAGGGTCGTGGCTGCACATGAACGGAGATACGGCGAGATATGCGTATGGCTGGGCGTTGGCGAACATCGAATACATCGTGGCGACCGGCGGGATGGTGGATATTGAAAGAATCCTCGACCGCATCGGAGCGGGAATGCCCACTGAAACCGCGCTGCGCGAAGTGCTGCACAGTGATTACAACGATTTGATGCAATCCACGGCTGATTATCTAAGGAAAAGCTACGGGCGCTGAGCTATTTGGTGCTGTGGTTTGCTCTGTTACCACCAAATTCCGTGGCGTTAGAGCGTGGCAAGAAGCGCGGCAAGGAGTGCGGCCCGGACGGGTATGGCGTTGATGAGCACGTGCTCGCGCGAGGAATGTGCTCCGTCGCCGACGGCTCCGAGGCCGTCCAGCGTGGGGACGCCGAGCGCGGCAGTAAAATTTCCGTCGGAACCGCCACCGGCGGCGCATTCGCCCAGAGGAAGATTCATTTCCTTGGCGAGCAATTGGGCGCGCGCGAAAAGAGCGGCGCTCATTCTACGTTCGAGCGGGGGCCGGTCGAAGCCGCCGGTCATTTCAAGCCGGGCGCCGGTTTGAATCGCGCGCAAGCCGTGCAGGCGTACTTCGAGGCTGCGCATGTCGGAAACGCGAAGCGCGCGGAGATCGAGGACCGCGCGAGCGCGTTCAGGGATTACATTGGTGCGCGTGCCGCCTTCAAGGATGCCGGCGTTGATCGTGACGCCACGGCAAGGATCGTTCCACTTCTCGATGCGCGTGAGTTGCCGCGCCAGTTCGTGAATGGCGTTGATGCCTTCCTCTGGAGCAAGACCCGCGTGCGAAGCGCGGCCATGCACGATCAACTCGGCTTCACCGACGCCCTTGCGCGCCGTCTTCAGCAGCCCGCGCGGGCCAAAAGAGGGTTCGAGGACCAAAACGGCGTCACTGCGACGCGCTTCCGCTTCGAAATACCTCCGCGAAGATTCGCTGCCGATCTCCTCATCAGAAGTCCAAAGGAAAACGAGGCGTTTGGGAAGTTGCCGCCGCAAATGCTGAAGGGCTTGCAACGCGAAAAGCGCTTGCACAATTCCAGTCTTCATATCGAAGATGCCCGGTCCATAGGCCTTGCCGCCTCTTACGCGAAAAGGCATTTTGGCGAGTGTTCCACTCGAATAGACCGTATCGTAGTGGCCTAACACGAGTAGTTGGCCCGAAGGGCGAGACTTGCCTGACGCGTAAGTAATGCGAAGAAGATCGCCTCGATGCTTTTGCGCGATTCGTTCCACGCATGTGCCGTGCTTACTCCATTCTTTGCCGATGATGCCGCAGCAGCGATCGGCAGCGGCTTTTTCCAAGCTGGGGGATTCCGCAGTCACGAACCGGCGCAGTGTCGCAAGCATTTGCGGCAGACGCGGTTTCAAGAAACACAGGATTTCTTTGGCCGAATTCGAATCTGGCATGGTGCGGACATGCTAACAACGCACCGCCATCAGGGCAATCTCGCAAAATCCAGCGCCTCGAAGGGGAGGAGCCGGAGTCTGATGGCGCATTCTCGGCCAGAGCGCGATGACCTCGAAGAGCGCATATCGCGGAGGGCAGGGCTTCGCATATAATTAGAAGTTTACCGGGGAAGAGCTAAACGCCGCCGAACGGGTGTGCGGCGAGACAGGGAAACGCGAATGATATTGGACGCTGTGGGAATTCAGAAAATTCTGCCGCACCGCTATCCCTTTCTGATGGTGGACGCCATCCTGGAAATCGATAGGTTGAAGCGCATCGTGGGCGTGAAAAACGTGTCGATTAACGAATCGCATTTTCAAGGGCATTTCCCGGGAGCGCCGGTCATGCCCGGCGTGCTGATTATCGAATCCATGGCGCAAACCGGCGGATTACTGTTGCTGCAGGAAGTTCCCGACCGGGAGAAGAAGCTGCTTTACTTTGTGGCCGTGGATGGAGCGCGATTCCGCCGGCCGGTGGTGCCCGGTGACCAATTGAAAGTGGAGATGAATGTGCTTTCGTGGCGCGGCGATTTCTGCAAGCTGGAAGGCAAAGCAACGGTGAACGGGCAATTGGCCGCAGAAGCAACACTGATGTGCAAGATGGTGGACCGCGAAGCTGTCGCGAAGGCGGAAAAATCCGCGAAATGAAGATGCACGAGATTCACCCGCAAGCCGCCGTGGCGCCGGGCGCGAAACTTGGCAAAGGCGTCAAGATTGGCCCCTACGCGATGGTTGGCGAAGATGTGGAATTGGGCGAAGGTTGCGTGCTGCACTCCCATGCGGTGGTGCAAGGGCCGTCGAAATTCGGAAAGACCAACGTTTTTCACGCCTTCAGCGTCGTCGGGGGCGACCCGCAGGATTACACCTTTCGCGGTGAACGCACCGAACTGGTTGCCGGTGACGGCAATATTTTCCGCGAATACGTGACGGTAAGCCGCGGCACGCAAAAAGGCGGAGGCCGAACCTCCATTGGCAACGAGAATTTTTTCCTTTCGTACGCGCACATCGGCCATGATTGCCAGGTAGGCAGCAGCACACTGTTTGTGAACGGCGCAACCCTCGCGGGTCACGTCACCGTGGAAGATTTCGCGACGATTGGCGCGTTTTGCCCGGTACACCAGTTCTGCCGGATCGGACGTTACGCCTATATCGGCGCCTCAACGGTGATTACCCAGGACGTCCCGCCGTTTTCCAAAATCGTTACCGAGCGCGAGACGAAAAGCTTTGGCATCAACGCGATCGGGCTGGAACGCAAAGGATTTTCGCCCGAACGGTTACAGGCTTTGAAGCGTGCTTATCGTTTGCTATTGCGCGCGAAGCTGAATACCTCGCAGGCTCTTGCCGAGATGCGGGAATCGCTAGGCGATTCCGCGGACGTGCGGGAATTGATCAAGTTTATCGAGAGCGCGGAGCGCGGCATCGTGAAGTAAAGCTTGGCCGCTGATTTCATGCTGGAGCCTAACACCAACACGACCGGCTGGGGACTCATCGCGGGAAACGGCCGGTTTCCCTTCCTTGTGCTGGAAGGTGCGCGCAGCCAGGGAATCGAAATGGCGGTAATCGCGCTGAAGGAAGAGGCCTCCGTGGAGCTGGAAAAAATTGCCAAACGACTACATTGGGTAAGCCTCGGCGAATTAAGCAAAACCATCGACTTGATGCACCAGGAAGGCGTGAAGCAGGCGGTCATGGCTGGGCAAGTGAAACACAACAAGATTTTCAGTGCCATCCGTCCTGACTGGAAACTGGCGAAACTGCTGTTTTCGCTGCCGCGGAAAAATACGGATGCGCTAATCGGCGCAGTCGCGCGCGTTCTGGAGGACGAAGGGATTCGCCTGGTGGATTCGACCCTGTTCCTGAAGCCCTTGGTGCCTGACCCTGGCGTGCTTACGCGGCGTGCTCCGAACGAGCATGAAGCGGAAGACATTGCGTATGGACTCGGAGTGGCCAGGCGCATTGCAAGCATGGACATCGGACAAACAGTTGTGATTGCGGATCGCGCTTGCGTGGCGGTGGAAGCGATGGAAGGCACAGACAAAACCATCGCTCGCGCGGCTCGCATTACGGAAGGAAAGCCCCTGGTCGTAATTAAGGTTAGCAAACCAGAACAGGATATGCGTTTTGACGTACCCGTGGTTGGGTTGCCAACCATCGAACAAATGAGGGCCGCCGGTGCGACCGCTCTTGCGGTGGATGCGGGGCGGACACTTCTTTTTGACCGGGCAAAACTGATCGAACTGGCGGATGGAGCCGGAATAGCGATTCAGGCTTTTCCGCCACTCGTTATGCCGGAACCTAAAGAGGCTTTGAAGGGAATTTACAAAGCATGAGTCCGGCGGCGGGAGAATCGAAGAAGATCCGTGTCGCCGTTGTGGGCACAGGCGAATTTGGGCGCAACCACGCGCGTGTGTACCGCGAACTGGATGGCGTGGAGCTCGTGGGAGTCTTCGACGAGAATCCCGAGCGTGCCGCTACTGTCGCCGCAGAATTCCAGACTCTAGTCTTGACGAGACTAGAGGAATTGCCCCGACGCGCGGATGCTGCGAGCGTGGCCGTTCCGACAGTCGCGCACGCGGAAGTAGGCTGCCGGCTTCTGCAAATGGGGCTCGACGTTCTCGTTGAGAAGCCTATGGCTGTGAATCTGTCGGAGGCCGATGCCTTGCTCCATGCCGCAAAAAAAAACGGACGGATTCTCCAGGTGGGCCACGTCGAACGATTCAATCCTGCCGTGATTGCGGTTGAGCCGATCCTGAACCACCCCTTGTTTTTTGAGGTGCACCGGTTGGGCGTTTTTACGCCGCGCAGCCTGGATGTGGACGTGATCTACGACTTAATGATTCACGACCTGGACATTTTGCTGGCGATGGTCAATGAACCGGTGGTCGAAGTCAAGGCCGTCGGGATCCCCGTGCTCACGGAAAAAGTGGACATCGCTCATGCGCGGCTGGAATTTGCCGGAGGAGCGGTCGCCAATGTCACTGCCAGCCGGGTTTCCACGGAACGCGTGCGCAAGATGCGCTTTTTCCAGCAGCATGAGTACATTTCGCTGGATTATGCCCGTCGCGACGCCCTGCGCATTGGTGTGAAGAAGCCCGGCCCGCAGCCCGAGTTTGGATTTGAGAAGCTGAACGCGCCTGCGGTTGAGCCGCTGCATGCGGAGCTCGAAGCGTTCGTCGCTGCCTCGCGGTCGCGCAGGGAGCCGCGCACCAATGGGGCAGCGGGGAGAGCGGCGCTCGAATTGGCCAGCCGCGTCATGGCAAGCATCCAAGAGCACGCTGCGCGCGTCCAAATAGGCTCATTCGCTACTCAAGACAAAACAAGATGATTTCACGGATTCTGGTACCGATCGATGCTCGTCCGCCCGCGGCGGTGGATGCGCCAACGCAGCGCCGCCGTCCCACCACCATGGACGAACGCACGCTGGTGCCGGCCATGCTGCCCATCGTGCACTTGAACGGGAACTCCACGATCCCCACGAATCTGCCGCTCGAATCCATTGCCGCGCGGGTAGTTGTGCCCCGCGATGTGAATCGCGAAGCTTACGGCGTCAGGGAGGATTTTTCAACGCCGGTACAACCGACAGACCTCGACGAGCGAATCGCTGTGCCTGTTGGTTCCGCGCCGCCGGAAATGAGCGTGCATCCGCTGCATGTTCCGGAAGACCTTGTCGGCCCCGACATTTTTAGCACTGGGGAAGTTCACCTGATTGTCCCCGAGCACGCAGAAGAGAAGGCCAAGTGGCAGCTCACTACTCGATTGTCTTCCATCGCGTTTCACGTTCTCCTGTTCATTGTTCTGCTATTCCAATCGAAACTCTTTCCGCCGCACGAGCCGACGCAAGCCGAAATAGAGCTCGCGCAAAGGCAACTGACAGTGCTCCTTCCTCTAGGTGCGCTTGAATCGTTGAAGCCGGCTACTCCGTCTACTCGGCCGGTTCAGCCCGTGCCAAAAGTGCATGTTGATCCGCGCGTACTGCGCGAAGTTGCGCCGCCGATCGCTCCCACGCCCGCGCCGCAGCCGGAACGTCCAGTAAAGGAGTTGCCCAACGCACCTGTGCCCAAGCTGAACGATGTTCAGCCGGAGCCGCAACCCAGCGCCCCTTTGCCCAAGACTGATGCACCAAAGCCTGCACTTAGACTTGAAGCTCCGGATGCACCGCAGCCGCAGCGAGGGTTGATTTTGCCGAAGAATTCGACCAGCCGATCGCTCCAGGATACGATCCGCGATGCCGCGAGGAGTCCCTCTGCGGGTGGCCGTTCCGGCGCCGTGATTGGCCCTATGCCGAGGTCGGGCGGCGCGCCTGGCGGGGGCGGTGCACAAGGTGGCGGCGGCAGTTACGGCAATGGTTATGAAATTCTCACGCCTACGGAAGGTGTCGATTTCAGTGATTACATGGCGCGCGTCATCGCCGCGGTGCGACGGAATTGGTACGCGGTGATGCCGGAGTCCGCCATGCTCGGCGACCGCGGCCGCGTGGCCCTGCAATTCCGCATTATGAAGAATGGCAGCGTGCCTGACGGGGAGCCGGTGCGGCTGATGGGCTCCGGAAAAGAGCCGCTCGACCGCGCGGCGGTGTCGGCTATTCGCTCTTCGAATCCATTCGAACCGCTCCCCCCGGCTTTCAGTGGACCGTACATCGAGCTGCGTTTTTATTTCCTATACAATTTGCCCATCGAAGCCGCTTACCAGTGAAAATTCAGCGCCAGCAGATTCTTGGCAGTCTTCTCCTCGCACTTTTCCTGCTCATTTTTCTTTTTGTTCGCGCACGGCACCTCCTCTTTCGATGAGCGAAAACAAGACGCTCCCGCCTCTCGTGGCCATCGTCGGTCCGACGGCTTCGGGAAAGTCGGCGCTTGGCGTGAAGCTCGCGGAGCAGCTCGGCGGGGAAGTGGTGGCCTGCGATTCGACGCAGCTTTATCGCAGCTTTGATATTGGCACGGCCAAGCCCACTCTCGCCGAACGTCGGGGGATTCCGCACCATCTGATTGACGTTCTTGGGCCAAAGGACAGTGCAACCGCAGGTGGCTACCGCCAGATGGCTTTACAAATTCTGCAAGACCTGCGGAAAAGAAAATGCCTGCCGATCTTCACCGTGGGCACCGGATTGTACCTGCGCGCGCTGCTCGAAGGCCTTGCGGATGTCCCGCAGCGTTCGGAAAAATTGCGCGAGCGCCTTCGCGCGAGCGTCCATGAGCATCCCCCCGGCCATCTTCACCGCGTCCTAAAACGCCTTGATCCGGAAGCCGCCAGGAGAATCGCACCTGCCGACGAACAGAAACTCATTCGCGCCGTCGAAGTATGTATCCTCGCGCGCAAGCCGATATCCGAGGTGCACCGTACCGGCCGCGTCCCCCTCGAAGGATGGCGCGTTCTGAAAGCCGGATTGATGCCCCCGCGCGAAAAACTCAACGAGCGCATCCATGCCAGAACGGACGCCATGCTCGAGCAGGGATGGTTGGGCGAAGTGCAAGCGCTGCTTAAGGATGGTTTGAGCGAGGATTCGAAGCCCTTTGACTTTATCGGCTACCGGGAATTGCGCGCGGTGCTCCGTGGGAGAAAAACACTGGAAGAAGCGAGGGACGCAATTCGGCAGGCCACGCGACGTTATGCCAAGCGCCAGCTCACCTGGTTTCGCAAGCAGCCGGGCGTGTGCTGGTTTTCAGGCTTTGGCGACAATGTCGACGTGCAAACCGGCATCCTCGAATGGCTTCAGGCAGAAGGACTGAAGCAACGGAAGCTTCTCAGCTAGCGAGCCACATTATTTCGGCGCTACTTGTGACTTGGCTTTGTCCTGAATGGAAAGCAACTCCACGTCAAAGATGAGGGTTGCGCCGGGGCCGATGCCCGAGCGCGGGTCCGCTCCGCGATCACCATAAGCCAGGTCGGATGGAATGAACAGTTGCCACTTTGATCCCACGGGCATGAGTTGGAGAGCTTCGGTCCAGCCCTTGATGACTCCATTTACCGGAAATGATGCGGGCTGGCCGCGCTTGTAGGAGCTGTCGAACTCGGTACCGTTTAGAAGCGTTCCCCGGTAGTTGCAAGAGACGGTGTCGGTCGGTGAAGGCTTTGGCCCCGTTCCCTCGGTCAAGATCTTGTATTGCAGGCCGCTTGGGAGCGCGACGACGCCTTCCTTGGCCTTATTCGCCTCCAGAAAATCTGCGCCCGCTTTCTTATTCACATCCATCTGCTTGGTGCGCAAATCAGTCTGGAGTTGGGTGAGCGCAGCTCTGGCCTCCTCATCTGTCAGCAGCAACTTGCCTCCCGCGAGTGCGTCCTTCAAGCCCCGCAGCACGATGGCGGTATCTACTTCCACGGACTGGCTGTGCAAGTTCATCCCCAGGTTAGCCCCCAGCGCGTAGCTGACTTTGTCTTTCTGCGTCTTGAGAGTAAGGACAGGCTGCGTTCTCGGCTTCGCGGCTTGTCCAGTCTTCGCCGCAGGCGTCTTTTGAGCGCTGGAGGAGGGCGCTGGCGCAGTTTTCGCCGCAGGTTTCTGTTGAGCCTGGGTGTTCTCGATCGGCACTATTCCGGCCACTGCAAAAATTACAATAGTGAGAATTGGTTTTCGCATGACCCATCTTCCCACGGGTTCATAGGCTTCGCAAACGGCGGTTTTTCCGAGCGCGTTTTGCTGGCTAAGACACGGGTCGCAGGGCCGGAGAGAGAGGCGTATAATTGTTTTCCGGGATGAGCCCGCCAGGAATGCTGCAAGTCCGCACGATGATGACTCCCGGCCGATCTCAGTGACGAAAGCGCAACATCAGGTCTCGACGGCAGAGCGCGCCTTGCTGGTAGGCGTTGGATGGAAGCGTGCGCCCCGATTTCCCGGCATGCCCGCTGGCGAGCAAGGCCGCGAGTCGCTTGCGGAACTGGTTGAACTGGCGCGCAGCGCGGGCGCGGAGATCGCTGGAACCGTCTTCCAGATGCGTGACGCTGCGGATCCCGCCACGCTCGTCGGCCGTGGCAAGCTGGATGAAATTCGCGCTGAAGCCACCGCGCACCGGGCGCCACTGATCATCTTCGATAGTAACCTCTCTCCGGTGCAGCAGCGCAACATTGAAGAGGCGACGGAACGTCGGGTCATCGACCGCACGCAACTGATTCTCGATATTTTCGCGCGGCATGCCCGGAGCCGCGAAGGTCAACTACAGGTGGAACTGGCGCAACTGAATTATCTGCTGCCTCGCCTGACCGGAAAGGGAACCGCGATGTCGCGCCTTGGCGGCAAGAGCGGCGGAGGTGGCGCCGGCGGGGCGGGCGGAGGAGCAGGGCGCATCGGTGTGCGCGGCCCTGGTGAAAAGAAACTTGAGACCGACCGTCGCCGGATTCGCGACCGCGTCCGCAAGATCGAGATCAGCATTGATGACGTCCGCAAGCAGCGAGCGCTGCGGCGTGAGGCTCGCAACGCCGTCCCTCTCGGCACCATCGCGCTCGTGGGCTACACAAATGCCGGCAAGTCCACGTTGTTCAACGCGTTGAGCCGCGCCGAAGTGTTGGTTTCCTCGAGGATGTTCGCCACGCTTGACCCCACGATCCGTGCTCTGCGTCTTCCGTCAAACCGCCGCGTTCTGGTTTCCGATACAGTTGGATTTATCCGCGATCTGCCCAAGGGGTTGCTGACGGCCTTTCGCGCCACTCTGGAAGAAGTGCAGGAGGCCGCTTTGATTCTGCACGTGAGTGATGTTTCTAATCCACACCACGAAGAGCTCGACGAGGAAGTCGACAAGATCTTGCGCGAATTGGGTGTCGATGGACGCCCCAAGCTGAGTGTATTGAATAAAATGGACCGGCTTACTGCCGAAGAGCGCAAAGCGGTCACGAACGGCGCTGGAAAATGCGCTGATACCGGCAACGCCCCTGTGCTGGTCTCCGCTCTTACTGGCGACGGAATCGAAGAATTGCTTCGGCGAATGGACGCTGAAATGCCTACCGATCCTCTTGTAACGCTTTCGATCCGGATGCCGCTCGCCGAGGGTCGCACTCTGGCCATGATTCACGCGCTTGGACGGGTTCTCCACTCGGAAATTGACGATTCACACATGCGGCTCGACGCCGAAGTGCCCGCGTCTATAGCCAAGCGCCTTCGGCTCAAAGACTATTCCGTTGAAGAAACATTTCCGCGCGCTGTTTCGTAATATAGAATTGAGGCTGGCGGTTTTTGGTCATAACTCTGGACTGACCGATTAGCTTCCGCCACAAACGAGGTTGCCATGGCTGCTTTCTTCTTGTGGATCATTTTGTTCATTCTGTGCTGGCCCATTGCGTTGCTTGCTCTCGCGCTGTATCCAGTCGTTTGGCTGCTGACGTTGCCCTTCCGCATCGTAGGAATTGCGGTTCACGGAGTTCTGGGACTATTCAGCGCCATGTTCATGCTTCCGATAAGACTTCTCCGCGGTCCTCGGGCCATTTGAGCGGCCCGACCGCTAACTGTAGAGTAATATCGCGCAAAACCTCTGTTTTTATTCACTTGCAGCCATTTGTGAGGCATTTTTCATGGCCAGAGGGAGAGTCTATCCTCTGTGGAAAACGTTGTGGAAACCGTAGTTCCCCTCGCGGAGACTCGCGTATACCAATTACCGCAATCGGAAGCGGATTCAATCACCATATCCATGTATATAACTCAAAGTAAAATGGTTATATAGCTTCCTGGAGTACAAAAAGCAATCTCTTTCCCCGCCTTCTCGCGAAGGGGCACTTTTCACATTTGCACAGATTTGCAGCACGCGCATTACGAATGAGTACAGCTTTCCTCGCCTGGCCCGTTGAAGTCGTGTTGCTCCAGAAGTTACTAGAAGGTGCCAAAATTCCGGCGCATTCACGCCTTAATGGTGATCGCGGGACCACCTCTGGCGTGTTGACGCCTACTCACTCCAAGTCTATAGTGAAACTGCGGTGGCTGAAGCCACGGGGCGGCACCCGCGCCGTCATGCGCCATGAATCTTCCTAACTCACTGACGTTATTGCGGATCTTTTTCGTTCCCGTCCTCATCGTGATCCTCCTCACACGCAGTCCCAACTTCGAATTCTGGGGCTTCTCTATGCATTTCGAGGTCTGGGGCGTCCTGATCTTGCTTTTGGCGGCCGCGACCGATTGGGCCGACGGATATCTGGCCCGACGGCGCCTCCAGGTGACGACGCTCGGAATTCTTCTCGATCCCATCGCCGACAAGCTGTTGATCTCAGCCGCGTTCGTTTCGCTCGTGGACATGCACCTTGTTCCGGCGTGGATGGTGGTAATTATCATCGGAAGGGAATTCACCGTTCTCGGCTTGCGCAATATCGCCTCTGCCGAGGGATTCACGATCGAAGCCTCCACGCTTGGCAAGACGAAGATGGTCTTGCAAGTGTGCGCTGTGGCTGTCTTAATCGTAGGAGCGCGCCACCCGTCCCTCAAACCTCTGGCGCGAATTTTGCTCTGGCTTGTTGTCGTCAGCGCGCTGGTCTCTGCCGCCCAGTACTTCCGGCGCTTCTGGAGCCACGTCGACGACAGCATCAAGCAGCGGCGCCGGCTCCGCATGCTCGAAGCCCGCAAGAAGTCCGAGGATGCCGTCCCTCTCTGAAGCGGACCGCCGTGCCGCCCTGCAACTGGCCCGGATGGCTGTTGTCGAAGCTGTCTCCCATCGCAAGCTTCCGGAGGTGTTCCCTCGCGAGGGAGTCTTCGCGGAGCGCCACGCCGTCTTTGTGACTCTTCACGTGCGCGATCGCTTGCAGGGTTGCATCGGGGTCATTGAGGCGAAAGAGCCGCTGGGAGAGGCCATCGTTCGTTGCGCAGCCAGTGCCGCGCTGGAAGATCCGCGCTTTGCCCCCATGAAGCAGGAACAGCTTGATGAACTTAGCATCGAGATCTCATTGCTTTCACCCATGGAGCCCATCGACCCCGAAGCCATCGAAATCGGGCATCATGGTCTATTCGTGCATCTCCACGCACAGCGCGGGCTTTTGCTCCCTCAAGTGGCCATCGAACATCGCTTGACGCGCGAGCAGTTCCTCGCAGAGACCTGCCGGAAAGCCGGGCTGCAGCGCGAAGCCTGGCGCGATCCCGAAGCTCGCCTTCTTGGATTTACTTGCGAGGTTTTTTCGGAGCGTCTAAATTCCAGGGAAGCCTGAAGAATACAACTGACCACGGAGGGTCGAACTCGAATAGCGAGGCAAAAAGGAAAAGGCCCGCTGCAGAGAAACCGCAACGGGCCTGAACGATTCAATGGTGTGTCGCGGGTTTCTACTCGATTTCGACGTAGTCGCCGGCGTACACTTCCACTGAATTGAAAGTGATGATCATCGTCGACGAATTGTGGCTGACGTTGATTACGATTCCCTCGCCCAGAACTTCACGCGGCAGGTCGTTCCATTCGTACCGCGCGGGCGCACTCCCGAATCCATACATCGTGTACTGATAACCTCTTTCTTGTGGCACCGTTTCTGCCATCGAACCTTGATAACGGAAGATTCGGAAGTAATCGCCGACCTTGACTCCTTGATTGGTTCCGAGGTTTACATAGACCGCGTTGAGTTTACCGAAGACCTGTCCGTAGTCTTTTCCTGCCACTACCATGGCCACCGGCTTGCCGCTCACCGGCGCAAAGTGGTCGAAGTCGGCAGCATCTTTATAGGGCGGCTCCGGACGATCCTGATAAGGTACGAGGATATCCCCGCGCTGCATGTAATCGCACGAGAAGATGACCTGTGCGACGGAAACCTTGGGCTGGACGTTGACAACCCTCACCTGCCCCGCGTCCACGTAAGGGGTGCCCATAGCTCTCATGAGCTTCACCTGCCACTTGAACCAAGGCACATCCGTAGGATCTTTGTCAGGTCGCACTACGGAGAACCTGTCGCCGACGCGAACACCCTTATCTTGGCCTCGATTGATATGAATATAGTCGCCGCGAGCGAAGGTGATTTTGTAGTTCGATTGCTCCCCGGAGACGAGTCGAATCTCATCCGGGACTCTCTGGTCGGTAACGAATCCTGAGCAATTCGCCGCACTATAGTCGATGGGACGACTTTGCGGAGCAGCCTGAGGTGCGCTTTGTGCCGAACCTACCGCAGCACTCAGAAACACCGATAGAGACAAGACCACGATTTTAGCGCGCATTCCAGAACTCCTTCGAAAACACGCCCGACGGGCCGTGCATGGGCTTTTCCTAGCGAAAATATCAGGGCTGGCCCGACCCGTCAACCAAATGACCGAGGTGCTTTACACTTTTGACACGGGTCGGGCAGTGGATACGGCATACTACTAGCTGCGTTTTCAACAGTTTGGCGGCACAAGGCGAGGTATGGGCCTCTTCGGCACAGGCTTACGGCGGATTTGTGCGGTCGTTGCGGCCTCCACGGCGGCCGAAATGGCCAAGCTGGTGCGCTCCGCTTTAACGCAAACCAGCACCGTCGAATTGCGTCTCGACTGGCTCCGCAGTGACGCGGAGCGCGCTCAATTCCTCCGCTGGCTCGGTAAGTCCCATCCTCGGAACGCTACATTTCTCGCCACCTGCCGCCGCCGCGAAGGCGGGGGCAAGTTTGCCGGCGGCGTTGACCGCGAACTCTACTGGCTGATCCAGGCACGCGAAGCTGGTTGCCAATGGTGTGATCTTGAAGTGGAAACTTTGCGCAAGCTTCCTGGTCAGTCCGTGCGGGAAAATCCCGTGCCGCCGCGCGTCCTGCTCTCCGTTCACGACTTTGAGCACACGCCGGACTTCCCGCGAAGTATCAACACCCCGGCACATGGCGGCGTCGACGCCGTCAAAATCGCGGCCGAAGCACGAACCATCCAAGACAGCGTCAGGCTGCTGCGCCTGGCGCGTAATTCGAAAAGCTTTGTCGCCGTCCCCATGGGAGAGATCGGCCTGCCCGCGCGGATCCTCGCCTTGCGCCAGGGAAGTGCGCTGGCTTACGCGCCCGTCGCCGCCGCTACCGCCCCGGGCCAGGTTTCCCTGGACGAGATGAAGCATCTGTATCGGGCGCACGCTCTCACGCGTCGCACGCAAGTCTACGGAGTGATTGGCGATCCCGTCGGACATTCTCTTTCTCCGCTTTTGCACAACACGGGGTTCGTAGCGCGTCGCATCGATGCCGTCTATCTCCCATTCCTCGTGCATGACCTTCCCGATTTTCTGTCTGCCGTACCCGAATTTGGTGTCCGCGGATTCAGTGTCACTCATCCACACAAGCAGGCCATTCTCAAGTATCTGAAGGACTGCGATCCTCTCGCGGCGGAAATTGGCGCTGTTAACACCGTGGTCGTCCGCCGCAACGGCTCCCTCTACGGCTGCAACACCGATTATCTCGGCGTGCTGCGCGCGCTCGAAAAAAAACTCCACATCAAAGGCAGCCGCGTCTTGATCTTCGGGGCCGGTGGCGCGGCTCGGGCAGCCGCTCTCGCGCTGATACGTTCCGGCGCAACCGTCGCCATCTGCGCTCGCCGCGAAAAAGCGGCAAGGCAGCTCGCTCACGCCTTCGGCGGAGAGGTTGTGCCCCGCGCTGCTTTGCGCGCCGAGTCCTTCGACGCCATTTTGAACGCCACCCCCGTCGGGATGCATCCCCACGATGGTGTTTCTCCACTCGCGCCGGGCGAGCTACGCTGCCGGCTCGTCATGGACCTGATCAACCGCCCTCAGAGGACACAGCTCTTGAAGATCGCCGCCCAGAGAGGCATCGCCATCATCCCGGGAGTCGAGATGCTTCTAGCGCAGGGTATCGCTCAATGGGAAATCTGGACGGGAAAGCGCGCTCCTGAGGCTACAATTCGCCGCGCTGTTCTTGCCGCCCTACGCGTCGAGGAGCACTCTCGCCAGCGCCGCTAATCCAGAAATGCAATAATAATCGCTCTTAACTTTTGATTGTGAACTATCGACTGTGAACTGATTCCCATGATCCAGCCGGACTTCCGCGAATTTCAGCGCCTCGCCAAACAGGGCAATCTCATTCCGGTCTACGATGTTTTCTCCGCGGATTTGCTGACCCCCGTCAGCGCTTATCTGCGTATCGCGCAGGGTGCGCGGCACTCGTTCCTCCTCGAAAGCGTGGAAGGCGGCGAGAAAATCGCCCGCTACACCTTTGCGGGAGCGCATCCGGAGGAAATCTTCCGCTATGCTAACGGCGCCTGCGTTCTGGAAAGCCGCGACCGCGTCGTCTGGGAAGAGCGCGATCCCATCTCCTTCCTGCGCGAGCGCATCGAACGTTTTCGCCCCGTGCGTCTTCCCGGATTGCCGCCGCTGGTTGCCGGCGCCATCGGCTATTTCAGCTATGACATGGTGCGGCTGATCGAGCGCATCCCCAAGCGCCTTCGCGATGAAATCGGCCTGTATGACGCCATGCTGATGTTCTACCACGGCCTCATCGCGTTCGACCACGTGCAACATCGTTTGTGGGTCGTTCGCAATGTTTTCATGGAGGGCGGCGGCAGCCTTCGCTCGAAATACGATGCCGCCGTGCACGAAATCAAGCAGACCCGCCGACTGCTTGATGAGCCTGTGGCCGCCGAGCGCCCGAAGAAGCTGTCAAAGCCAAGGAACCGCGTGCCGCTGAAAGTGGCTTCCAATTTCCGTCGGCCCGAATATCTTGCCGCCGTCCAAAAAGCGAAGCATTACATTCGTGCGGGAGATATTTTTCAGGTCGTGCTGAGCCAGCGGTTTTCGGCGAAGACGCAGGCCGAGCCTTTTCAGGTTTATCGTGAGCTGCGCGCGTTGAATCCTTCGCCCTATCTCTTTTACCTGAAACTGAACGACGTGTCCGTTGTGGGCAGCTCGCCGGAAATGCTCGTCAAAGTTCAGGGACGAGATGTCTCTTACCGCCCCATCGCCGGCACGCGTTGGCGCGGCAAGGACGAAGCCGAGGACCAGCGCTTGGAACAAGAAATGCTTGCCAGTGAAAAAGAGCGCGCCGAGCACATCATGCTCGTCGATCTCGGGCGCAACGATCTGGGCCGTGTCTGCGATTACGGCACGGTGAAGCCCGAAAAGTTGCTCACCGTGGAGCGCTACTCGCACGTCATGCATCTGGTTTCCAGTCTCCGCGGACGCTTGCGCGAGGACGTGGATTGTTTTGACGCGCTGATGGCCTGTTTTCCGGCCGGCACCGTTTCTGGTGCACCGAAGGTCCGCGCCATGGAAATCATCGAGGAACTGGAGCGCACTCGCCGCGGCATCTACGCCGGCGGAATCCTCTACCTCGATTTCGCGGGCAACCTCGATTCCTGTATCGCGCTTCGTACCATGGTCGTGAAAAACGGCGTCGCCTATGTGCAAGCCGGCGGCGGCATAGTTGCGGATTCGACGCCGGAAGGGGAATATCAGGAGAGTGTGAATAAGTCGAAAGCATTGCTCACGGCGTTGGAAAAAGCGCACTGCGGAGGCCGTTCAAGGAAGCCAAAATGATTTTGTTGCTCGACAACTACGATTCCTTTACCTACAACCTCGCGCAGTATCTCGGCGAATTGGGTTGCCAGGTCGAAGTCCACCGCAACGACAAGATTACCGTGGAAGGAATTATCCGCCGCAAGCCCGAACGAATCGTAATTTCTCCTGGGCCTTGCACGCCGCAGGAGGCAGGCGTTTCCGTGGAGCTCGTCGAGCGCCTCGCCGGGAAATTTCCGATCCTTGGCGTGTGCCTCGGTCATCAAGCCATTGGCGCTGCGTTTGGAGGGAAAATCGTCCGCGCTCCAAAACTCTTTCACGGCAAAACCAGCCAGATCCATCACGATGGCAAGAGTATTTTCCGCAAGCTGGCGGATCCCTTCACCGCGACGCGCTACCACTCTCTGATCGTCGAAAAAAAATCCCTGCCGCGCGAATTGGCAATCACTGCCGAGACCGACGACGGCATCATCATGGGCTTCCGTCACCGCCGCCACAAAATCGAAGGCGTGCAGTTCCATCCGGAGTCCGTCCTCACCGATTCCGGCAAACAGCTCCTCAAAAATTTCCTCTCCCTGTAGCGGCGGCTTTACGCCGCCGTTTATTGGCTGTCCCCGTCCTACTCAGCGTCTCCGCGTTATCCTTTCTCCCTCACCAATTCAAATCCGCCAATATCGCCCCGTAAATCTCTATCCCTCTCCAAAACTGCCCCAGCCGCAAATTTTCATCCGAGCTGTGCTGGTGATTGTCGTAGTTCACGATGGGCACGCCGATCCAGGGTAGCCCGAGGTCTTCAAAAATGTACATCGGCACGCTGCCCCCTAGCGTGGGCGCAACGACCGTGGTGTTTCCTGTCGCTTCCTGCACCACTTGTACCAGCGCTTTCGAAACCGGCAAATCCATCGGCGTCCGCGAAGCGCGATATCCTCCTTCATTGACAACTTTTGCGATCCGCGGGTAGGTGCACCTTTCTTCCATCGTGGGCTCGCGATCAATGACGTAGAAGCCTTGCTTTCGTATAAACAGCGCGATCTGATCGAATTTCTGTTGCGGGTTCTCTCCTCTTACAAGACGCGCATCGAGCGAAGCCTCCGCCCGGTCCGGCACCACGTTCTGCGCCTGCTCGCCCACGTACGCGCTGCGCAATCCGCGTATATTTAGCGACGGCTGCATGATCAATTCCACCAGCTTTTTCCCGCCGCCTTCCGGTTTGGCGATGCCAAGCTCGCGTTCCAGATCAGCGTCGTTCGCCGGCATTTCCGCAAGCGCTTTTTTTTCCGCATCGCCGAGTGGCGAGACATCGTCGTAGTAGCCATCAATCAGCACGCGTCCGTCCGCGTCCTTCATGGATGCCAGCAGTTGCGACAACTCCATCGCTGGATTCGGCGCCCAGTTCCCATAGTGCCCGCTGTGCAACGCCCGTACCGGACCGAATACCGTGATGCCGATCCCGATGTCCCCACGGTTTCCAAAGAAAACCAGCTGGCGCCCGCTCTGGTGCACAGGCCCATCGGCCGTGATCAGCAAGTCCGCCCCCAGCAAATTCTTGTGAAGTTCCAGCGTTCGCTGCAGATTTGTCGAACCTGCCTCTTCTTCTCCCTCAAAAATGACCTTCAAATTCACCGCCAGCGGAATCTTCTTCGCCCGAAGCGCATCGATTGCCGCTAGTAGCGCCACAATTGGCCCTTTGTCGTCAGACGCGGACCGTGCATAGATCCGCCAATTATCTGGTGATGTCACTGGTTTCTCTTCGAGCCCCTTACCCGGCTCAGCCTGCCCATCGCAGGTGTCCTTGCCGTTCGTCCAAATCTTCGGCTCAAATGGTTTGGCGCATTTCCATGCGCTCGCGTCGACCGGCTGCCCGTCATAGTGCGCGTAAAAAATTACTGTGTGCTTCGCTTCCGGCGAAATCAATTTGCCGTAGACTACTGGCCCGCGTCCGCTGATCGGCAGCAAGTGCGTTTCGATCCCCCGCGCCTCCAGCATCTCCGCCAGGTGAGCGGCATTTTTCTGGATGTTCGGCATGTCACTCGCAATGTTGGGGATCGCAAGGAATTCACTCAGCTCTCGTACGATGCGCTCCTCATTGTCCATCCGATATTCGCGAATTTCCTGCGCGACCTGCGCAGGCGCAGGAGTAGTTTGCTTCTGCGCGAGCGTCTGGGCGGGAAGAATCGCAATCAACAGAGTGACCACGATGTTTCTCAAAGTTCTCTCCTCTGACGTGCCTCGTCCCCGGCAGCTCTTAATTCCGAGTTCTTTCCCGAAGCGCAGCCCCGAATGCGAATCTAATTCTTGCCGGTGAACGCGGCCAAAGCCGCCAGTTTCTTGCCTGCCGCCCCTGATGAAATCACGAAACTCGCCAGTCCCGCCCCTTCGCGAAAATCGGCAGCCGCGCCTGCCGCGACTAGCGCAGCCGCGGCATTCACCACAACGATATCGCGCGCCGGCCCGTCTTCGCCTTGCAGGAGGCGCACGATAAGGGCCGCATTTTCAGTCGCTGTACCGCCGCGAATGGATTCCAACGGCGCGCGTGCCACGCCGAACTCTTCCGGCGTCACCGTGAACCGCCGGACGGCACCGCCTCGCACCTCGGCGACCATCGTTTCCCCCGCAAGAGAAATCTCATCAAGGCCACCAGCGCCATGCACCACAAACGCCCGCTCGACGCCCAGCTCAGCCAGCGTTGCTGCCACTAGGCCGATCACCTCCTCTGAAAAAACGCCCAGCACCTGCGCTTGAGCCCCCGCTGGATTCGTCAGCGGCCCGAGCAAATTGAACACGGTTCGCGCGCCAATCTGTTTTCGCGCCGGAGCCGCATGCCGCGTTGCCGTGTGTGCGGCTTGCGCGAACAGAAACCCAATACCAATCTCACGGATCGCCCGCCCATACCGTTCGAACGGCAGGTCGATTCGCACCCCCAGTTCTTCCAATACGTCTGCCGAACCGCTCCGCGAACTCGCCGCGCGATTCCCATGCTTCGCCACGCGCGCGCCCGCCGCCGCAGCAACAATCGCCGCCGCCGTGGAAATATTAAACGTGTTCGCGCCGTCTCCGCCCGTTCCGCACGTGTCCACCATGTTTGCAGGACGCGCTTCGCCGTCCGCAAACACGCGGGTCGCGTGCTTTCGCATGACGTGCGCAAATCCCGTGAGCTCCTGTGTCTCAATTGGCCGCCGGTTGAGCGCCTCCAGCAATCGCACAATTTCCGCTGTCTTGACGCGTCCTGAAAGCAGCTCTTCCATCATAGCTTCCGCTTCCGCTCGGTTCAGGACGCTTCCGGCTTCGACTCGCTCAACCAGCGATAGTTTCGACAATTTCATCGCCATGTCGCCGCGAGATAGCATTTCGACTCTCGACGCTCCATGTCGGCTGTCGCCAATTTTCGTGCCATTTCCCGCGCCTTGCTCCGTTTCCGCCTTCCGGGTAAACTTCTATGTTTCCATTGCCGTCAAAATTCTAATACTAGCAGACTGCTTCAAACTCGAACGGAAAACGGAACCGCGATGAAGATTCACGAGTATCAAGCGAAGACAATTCTGTCTCGTTACGGCGTCACGACTCCACGCGGTGAAGTCGCTTTCAGCAAGGAAGAAGCGCGCGAGGCCGCGCACCGCCTGCGATCGCACGCCAACGTCGTCGTCGTAAAGGCGCAGATTCACGCCGGTGGGCGCGGCAAAGCCGGCGGCGTCAAGCTGGCGCACTCCTCCGACGAAGCCGCCGACATCGCCAGCCACATGCTCGGCATGAAGCTCGTAACTCCGCAAACTGGTCCCGCTGGCCGCATCGTCAAGCGCCTGCTCATCGAAGAAGGTCTGGACATCAAGCGCGAACTTTATCTCGGCCTTCTCGTCGATCGTGAGACCGGCCGTGTCGTCTTCATGGCCAGCGCCGCTGGCGGCATGGAAATCGAGGAAGTCGCCAAGGAAAATCCCGGCGCCATTTTGCGTGAAACCATTCATCCCGCCGTCGGTTTGCAGCCTTACCAGGCTCGCAAAATCGCCTTCGGCCTCGGATTGCCGGGCGAAGTCGTGAATTCCGCAATCCCGTTCCTCCAGTCGCTCCATCGCGCTTTCATTGACACCGACGCCTCCATGCTGGAAATCAATCCGTGCGTGCTCACCGGCGAGGGCAAACTCGTCGCGCTCGATGCCAAGATGGCCTTTGACGACAACGCGCTTTTCCGTCACAAGGATCTCCGCGAACTTCGCGACCTCGATGAAGAGGATCCTCTCGAAGTCGAAGCCTCCAAGTACGGCCTCAACTACATCAAGCTCGATGGCAGCGTCGCTTGCATGGTCAACGGCGCTGGTCTTGCCATGGCCACCATGGACATCATCAAGTATGCTGGCGGCTCTCCCGCGAATTTCCTCGATGTTGGCGGCGGCGCTTCCGCCGAACAAGTCAAGAACGCTTTCCGCATTCTGATGAGCGATTCGGAAGTCAAAGCCGTCTTCATCAATATTTTTGGCGGAATCTTGCGCTGCGACGTTCTCGCCACTGGCGTCGTTTCTGCCGCCAAGGAATTGCATTTGCAGGTCCCCGTCGTCATTCGAATGGAAGGCACCAACGTCGAAGCCGGTCAGCAAATTCTTCGCGAAAGCGGTTTGAACTTTACCATCGCCGACGGCATGAAGGACGGCGCCCAGAAGGTCGTCGCTCTCGCCGGAGTTGCGCGATGAGCGTCCTCGTCAACGAAAAAACGCGCCTCATCGTCCAGGGTTTCACCGGCCGCGAAGGCACTTTCCACGCCCAGCAAATGATCGAGTACGGCACCAACGTCGTCGGCGGGGTCACGCCAGGCAAGGGCGGCACCAAACATCTTGAGCGCCCTGTCTTCAACACCGTCGCCGACGCTGCCAAGGCCACTAGCGCAAACGCCTCTGTGATTTTTGTTCCCCCTCCCTACGCCGCCGATGCCATCCTCGAAGCCGCTGACGCTCAGCTTTCGCTCGTCGTCTGCATCACCGAAGGCATCCCCGCCCTTGACATGGTGCGCGTCTCCTCCGTCGTCGATTTCAAGAAAACGCGCCTCATTGGCCCAAACTGCCCCGGCATCATCTCTCCCGGCAAATGCAAAATCGGCATCATGCCCGGGCGCATCCACAAGCAAGGCCACGTCGGCGTCGTCAGCCGCAGTGGCACGCTCACCTACGAAGCCGTCCATCAATTGACGCAGCTCGGCATCGGCCAATCCACCTGCATCGGCATCGGGGGCGATCCCATCATCGGCACGACGTTTCTCGACGCCATCCAGTTTTTCAACGATGATCCGCACACCCACGCCATCATCATGATTGGCGAAATCGGTGGCAACGCCGAAGAGCGCGCCGCCGAATGGATCAAAGCCAACGTGAAGAAGCCGGTCGTCGGCTTCATCGCGGGGCAAACGGCTCCGCCGGGACGCCGCATGGGCCATGCCGGCGCCATCATCAGCGGCGGTCAGGGCACGGCCAAGGACAAATACGCCGCGATGGCTGCCGCCGGTATCCGCACCGTCGAGACTCCCGCGGATCTCGGCTCGACTCTCGCCGCGGCTTTAAAATGAGGAATCTGTCGCTGGCGCCTTTTAGCGAGGCTCTTTCCTGATTTTGATTTTGCGGCGCCGGGCTTCAGCTCGGCGTCTTTGATTTGATATTTCGGAGGAATCTTTCGTGTCTCTCGAACGTACTTTCGCGATCATCAAGCCAGACGCCGTCAGCCGAGGCCAGCAAGGCGAAATTCTCGCCAGGATTCACAAGGCCGGTTTTAAAATCATCGCCATTAAATCCATGCGCCTGACCAAAGAAGAAGCCGGAGGCTTTTACGCCGTGCACCGCGAACGCCCCTTTTTCGGCGAGCTCACCGACTTCATGAGTTCTGGAAAAATCTTCGCGATGGTCCTCGAAGCCGAAGGCGCCATCCTCAAGTGGCGCGACACCATGGGCGCCACCGATCCGAAGAAAGCCGCCCCAGGCACCATTCGCCACGACCTCGGCACGAGCATCGGCAACAATTGCACTCACGGCTCCGATGCCCCGGAAACCGCTGCCTTCGAAATCGGCTACTTCTTCTCCGGCCTCGAACTGATTTAGCAGTCGCTAAAGTTACGTTGTCGTCCGACCGGAGCGGGCCGTTCGCGCGTCCGCGCCAAGCGTACGCCGCCCTGCGGAGCGGAGGAATCTCTCTTCGATTGTTCCCTGTCCCGGATCCGCAGTTCCGCTAGAATGTTTTTCATGGATCCCCTCCGCGAACTCGGCCGTATGCTCCTCGTTCTTGGCGTCCTCTTGGTCTTCCTCGGCGCGCTCTTTTACTTCGGCGGCAAGCTCCCCTTGCGCCTCGGCCGCCTCCCTGGCGACATCGTCCACCGCGGCGAACACACCACCTTCTACTTTCCGATCGTCACCTGCCTCGTCCTTAGCGCCGGTCTCAGTCTTCTTTTTTGGTTCATTTCGCACTTTCGCCGTTGCCCCCCGGTTGATATCCGTCCTTTAGTTAGCTAGGCTGAGTTAGCTGATATCCCTACGGTCAAGATTCACTACGCTCAGCCCACCTCTCGCGACTTATCGAAAAAGCCTACGAAGGCGAAGAGGTCATCATCGCCCGCGGCGGTCAGCCGCTCGTTCGCCTTCAGCCTCTTCGCGAGAAAACGGGGCAGCGCAAACCCGGAAGCATGAAAGGAAAACTCAAGGTCGACCCTGAATTCTTCGAGCCTCTCCCCCAGTCGGAACTCAAAGCCTGGGAGTGATTTCTACGCCTGCTCCTGCACACCCACGCGCTTCTTTGGTGGCTCGCTGACGATCCCGCGCTCCCGCCCACCGCACGCAGATTCATTCGCGCGCGTTCCAATGCTGTCTTTGTGAGCGCCGCCTCGGCATGGGAGATCGCCACCAAATCCCTCATCGGCAAACTTCGTCAGGCCGCCGACCTGGCTTTCCGCTCTGACGCCATCCTTCTCCAGGAATCGTTTGAATCCCTTCCGATCACGTCCGCGCAGGCCGCCCGCGCGGGCCTCCTCCCCGGCCCGCATAAGGACCCTTTCGACCGCATGCTGATCGCGCAATGCCAGGCCGAGAATCTTCCGATTCTCTCGAACGACACTGTTTTTGACACCTATAAACTACGGCGCCTCTGGAGCTGAACTCTTCATCGGCGATGCTCGCCGCCGGTGCGTCAATGAATGCTGAACTCCGCGCGAATAAACGCCTTGATCCCTTCTTCTCCCGTCAATCGCAAACAGACCAATTTTCCCCCGTTCTCCAAGTCAATGTGAAAATCAAAAAACGGGCAGCACTTGCTTTCCGCCACCACCCACTGCGCCAACTCCGCCAGCGTCACGTCATCCGGACCGTACTGAAACTCGTACCCTTTCTCCGTCTCCACGGTCTCCTTCCGTGCCGCCAACAATTTCTCGCTCAATTGTTTGTGCCGCGCCCGCTCTTCCGGCGTCAGCGCCTTGATGTTGCAATAGAACTTGCTTTGCACTGTTGCCCCCTGCTTCTCTGGCTTTACGACGAACGTCGGGCCTTGCACCGCGAGCCCCATTGCCGCGCCGCTTCCCATCCAAAGCGCCAGCGTCACGCCCGCCGCGCTCTTCTTGCTCATTGTCACAAACCGCTCTTTCCCGTTCTTCATGGCTTCCTCCAATTAGGATTTGCCACGTCCCATCCTCGGATGCTAGAACTTAAAGTTAGCTTTAAGTCAAGCGACATCTTTAGTGGCTTCGAAGAGCAACAGTCAGGAAGAGCCAAAAGTGAAAATCGGCCAACTCGCCCGCACCGCCGGCCTCAACGCCTCCGCCATCCGCTACTATGAGAAACGCGGCCTGCTCGCACCGCCCCAGCGCACTGGCGGCCAACGCCGTTACGCCAGCGATGCCCTGTCACGCGTACTCTTGATTCGTTTCGCAACCGGCATGGGCTTCACCCTCGCCGAAATCAAGCTCTTCCTGAACGGTCTCCGCGACAATACTCCTGTCGGCCCGCGTTGGAAAAAACTCGCCACTCGCAAGCTCATCGAAGTCGAGCAAAACATCGCACGCTCCCGCAAGCTCAAATCCCTTCTCCAGGGCCTCCTCCACTGCCACTGCCCTTCACTCCAGTTCTGCGTCAATTGCCTCCGCCTCAGTCCCAAACTGCGTCGCCTTGAGAACATGCGGATGAAGCGCCGTTAATTTCCCTCGGCAAAAGGGGCGAAGTTGCAAAAGCGAACGCACAACCTGCAAGCTGATAGGCATGCCGGAACTGCCGGATATCGCCGCCTACATAAGTGCGCTTGAGTCGCGTATCGTCGCGCAGCCGCTCATTCGAGTGCAGCTTGCGAGTCCTTTTTTGCTTCGAACCGCACAACCACCAGTTAGAAGTATCGAGGGCCGCGTCGTCCGCGAACTGCGGCGAATCGGCAAGCGTATCGCGATTGGAGTAGAAGGCGATCTTTGGCTGGTGCTGCACTTGATGATTGCAGGCCGGTTGCACTGGCGGTTGCCAGGGGCAAAGCTGGCAGGCCGCCAGAGTCTGGCAGCCTTCGAGTTTTCCAACGGCTCTCTCGTTCTGACCGAAGCCGGCACAAAGCACCGCGCATCGCTGCATGTGCTCGCTGGCGAAGAAGGTTTGCGTTCCATTGACCCGGGAGGAATCGATATCTTCGCGAGCGATCTCAGCTCGTTTCGCGAAGCACTTACGTTCGAAAACCGCACGCTCAAGAGAGCTCTTACTGATCCGCGCGTGGTTAGCGGGATCGGCAACGCGTATTCGGATGAAATCCTTCATGCGGCGCAACTGTCGCCCATCACACTCACCCGCAAACTGGAGTCGCACGAGTGGGAAAGGCTAATCGCGGCCACGCGCCATACCCTCGAGGTCTGGATAGAACGGCTGCGCGCCGAGGCCGAAGCTGGCTTTCCCGAAAAGGTGACCGCGTTCCGCAAGGAAATGGCGGTTCACGGACGCTATGGACAGCCTTGCCCAAGGTGCGGAGAGAAGATTCAACGGATTCGTTACGCGGACAACGAAACGAATTACTGTGCACGGTGCCAAACTGGCGGAAAAGTTCTTGCGGATCGCGCTTTGTCCCGTCTATTGGGATCGGACTGGCCGCGCACCCTCGAGGAACTCGAAGCCCTCAAGCGCCGCTAATCCGCGTGCCTTTTCCGTATGCATGGATGGCACAGGTGGGCTACCTCTAGGAAGCACGGTCGTCCCCTTGCGGCCATGGACATGCTCGTCGCTGCCCATGCGCTCGCTACTGGTCTCACTCTCGTCACCAGTGATCGTTCCTTCCGCTCCCTCCGTCCCCGCCTTCGTCTCGTCGATTGGTCCAAGCCTGGTTAGATGAGTGCCTCTTACTGCGCTTGGGCCGCGCGCGCCGTTCCGTTTCTTCGGTACATGACCGGACGGCGCGACTCGCTATCTGATACAGCTCAAAGTACTTACCAGTAATTTATTGACAAATAATGACTATATGCTATAATAGTTTTTGAATTTCACGCCGCATACTCGCCTCGCCTTCCAACCGTTTTCTGAAGTTCGTCCGCTCAGAAAACTCCCACGCTTCATTAACTCTTTTGGAATCACATCGTTTGCAGACCCTTGCCCGCTAACCCCCATCGAATCATATCGTTTCAAGAATGATGCGAGGCGGGCGAAACTCACTGCTCCCCTCGCATCAACATCAATGCGTCCCCTTTCCTTTCATGCACTTACGAATTGCAATTTTCGTAATCCCTTTGTTTTGATACCCATGCAAATTGATGGGGGCGGAGGAGGGTACCTTCGCCTGTCTACCAACGGCATCCTTTCCCCTCTCTCAACTTTCAACTTTCAACTTTCAACTTTTGACTTTCGATCGCTTGTCGACCGCGTGTTTGCATCTTTACTTCCTTACTTCATTACTTCGTCCTTTCGGGGTCTCTCCTCATGACCCAGCAACTCACTTTCAACCTGATGCCCACGCGCCACACCTTTACCGTCAGCGAGCTGACCGGAAAGATCCGCGACCTCCTCGCCAAAAACTTTACCGACATCAGTGTGCAGGGCGAAATCTCCAACTGCCGCGCAGCCCAGTCCGGCCACATCTACTTCACGCTCAAAGACGATCGCGCTCAAGTGAAATGCGTTTATTTCAAGCAGCAGCAGCGCGGCATCAAGTTCCGTCCCGAAGACGGCTTGCAAATCACCGTGCGCGGCAGCATCAGTGTTTACGAACAGCGCGGCGAATATCAGATTTACGTCGAGAAAATCGACCTCGTAGGGCAGGGTGCTCTGCAACTCGCCTTCGAGCAATTGAAAAAACGCCTCGAAGCCGAAGGCCTCTTCGATGCCTCACGCAAAAAACCGTTGCCGCTTCTTCCCAGCCGCATCGGCATCGTCAGTTCGCCAAAAGGCGCTGCCGTCCGTGACGTCGTGCGCATCCTCACACGGCGCTTTCCCAATGTTCACCTCATGCTGTATCCCGTGCGCGTTCAGGGCGAGGGCGCTGCCGAAGAAATCGTCAAGGCGCTGAAATTCTTCAATAAAGGGAAACTCGTCGACGTGCTCATCCTCGCGCGAGGCGGCGGCTCTATGGAAGATTTGTGGTCCTTCAACGAGGAAATCGTGGCGCGCGCTATCTTCGCCTCGGAAATTCCCGTCATCTCCGGCGTCGGCCACGAAACGGATTTCACCATCGCCGATTTTGTTGTCGATGTCCGCGCTTCTACTCCGTCCGCCGCCGCCGAGCTTGTGGTTCAGACGCGCCGCGAATTTGACAAGCATATCGCCGAGCTGCGCGGCGCCCTTGCCGAGCAAATGCGCTACCGCGTTCTCGTGCTCAGCCGCCGCATTCACGAACTTTCCGCGCGCCCCGGATTCCGCCGGCCGCTCGATCTGCTTCGCCAGCAGCGGCAGCGCGCCGATGAGATGACTTCGCGCCTCGCGCTCGGCCTTCGCACGCGCCTCGAGCAATCCCGCAAGCGCTACACTGCGGCATACCTGCGCATCGCTTCGTTTGATTTTCGTGTGAAGATCGCCACCTTCCGTTTGCGTCTAGAAAAGCGCACCGCCGATCTCGGCGTCCGCATCGAACGCCTCCACCGCGCCAAGCGCGAGCGCTGGCAGCGCCTCGCGCTGCAACTCCAGGAACGCGGTCCCTTGAAAGTTTTGGAACGCGGCTACGCCATCGCCACTGACGCTACCGGCAACCTCCTCCGCGACGCCGCCCAAGTCGCACTCGGCGACACCGTCGCCATCCAGCTCCACCGCGGCCGCTTGAGTACGGAAGTAAAGAGGAAGGACGAACAGTGAAGCAGATTTTACATCCGAATGGAGAGGAATTATTCGTCGTCGTCGGAGGAAGCTACTTTGAGAACGGCGAGGAAGGCTTCTTGCGGGATGTCCACCTGGCCGACGCGCTTCATGCGGCGCTTGCCTTCTTTTTGTTTTTCGAGGAGTTTGCGTTTGCGGGAAATGTCGCCACCGTAGCACTTGGCAAGAACGTTTTTGCGAATCGCCGCGACGGTTTCGCGCGCGATCACGCGGCTGCCAATGGCCGCCTGAATCGGCACTTCGAACATTTGCCGCGGAATCAGTTTTCGCAGGCGCGTCACCAGGTCGCGCCCGCGCTCCGCTGCAAAGTCGCGATGGATGATCAGCGCCAGGGCGTCCACCGGCTCGCCGGCGACGAGCACGTCCAGTTTGATCAAGTCGGATTCGCTGTAGCCCGCAAGATGGTAGTCCAGCGAGGCGTAGCCGCGTGACGTGGATTTTAGCCGGTCGTAGAAATCGAGCACGATTTCATTCAGCGGCAGTTCGTAGGTGAGCATGACGCGCGTCGGTGACAAATACTCGAACTTTTTCTGCGCGCCGCGTTTTTCCTGGCAGAGCTGCAGGATTCCACCGATGGAATCTTCGTTGGTGATGATCATCGCAGTGATGAGGGGCTCTTCGATTTTTTCAATGTCGCTGGGATTCGGGAATTTCGAAGGGCTATCAACTTCAATCACTTCGCCGGTCACGCGCGTGATGCGATAGCGCACGCTCGGCGCGGTCGTAATTAGATTGAGGCCGAATTCGCGCTCCAGCCGCTCCTGCACGATTTCCATGTGTAGCAGACCCAGGAAGCCGCAGCGGAAACCGAAGCCGAGCGCGACGGAATTTTCCGGCTCGTAAAAAAATGCCGCGTCGTTCAATTGCAGTTTTCCGAGCGCGTCGCGCAATGGTTCGTAGTCGTCAGCGAGCACCGGAAACAGTCCGGCGAAAACCATCGGCTTGATGGCTTCGAATCCAGGGAGCGCGGGAGCAGGGCGCGCCACTTCAATCACCGTGTCGCCCATGCGCGCATCGGCAACGCGTTTGATGTTTGCGACGATGAAGCCGACGTCGCCGGCTTCAAGTTCCTCGAGCGCGACAGGTTTGGGCGTGAGCGTTCCGAGTTGCTCGACCTCGTACGTTTCGTTTCCAGCGACCAGCTTGATTTTCAGGTGATTCGAAACGCGGCCTTCCATCACGCGCACAAGCACGACGGCGCCGCGGTAAATGTCGAACCACGAATCGAAAATCAGCGCCTGCAACGGATTTTCCGCGCTGCCTTTGGGCGGCGGAATGCGGGCAACGATGGCTTCGAGAACTTCGTCGACGCCGAGGCCGCTTTTCGCGCTGATGAGCAGAGCGTCTTCCGCGGGAATCGCCAGCACGCTTTCGATTTGTTCTTTGGCGAAATCCGGCTGCGCGGCGGGCAAATCAATTTTATTGATCACCGGAATAATCGTGAGGTTGTGTCCCGCGGCAAGAAAAGTATTGGCGACGGTTTGCGCTTCCACGCCCTGTGAAGCGTCCACAACCAGGAGGGCGCCTTCGCAGGCGGAGAGGGCGCGCGAAACTTCGTAGGAAAAATCCACATGGCCGGGTGTATCAATTAAATTCAAGCGGTATGTGTTTCCATCTTTCGCTTTGTAGTGCAGCCTGATACTTTTTGCCTTGATGGTGATGCCGCGCTCGCGCTCGAGGTCCATGGAGTCGAGGACTTGCTCGTGCATTTCGCGCTGCGAGAGCGCCCCGGTCATTTCGAGCAGGCGGTCGGCGAGCGTGGATTTGCCGTGGTCGATATGCGCGATGATGCAGAAATTTCGGATGAACTTCGGGTCCATTGTTCTCGCTTACAAAATGTTATCGCTTACCAATTTTCTCAATTGCAGGCAGGATTCAAACGGCCCGGCCGGTTGCCGCGGCGGGCCTGCTGCACTCGAACGAGCGACGCACGCAGCGCAAAAACCGTGCCGTAACAAACAACCAGTTTGCCACAAGTCCGGCTGGACGTCAGTAAAGCGGACTGATTAAACGCGCATCACTAGCGGACGAGGCGAAGCCGCTGGAGCTTCGCGTTGCGCGTGAGAGGCTGCGCCTATTCCTCGCGGAGGATGCTGACGGGCTCGACGCGAGTGGCGCGGTAGGCGGGAAGAACAGTGGCAAGGAGACCTACCGCGACGAGAAGAAGGGCCACGGCCGCGAAGGTGAGCGGGTCGGTGGCGCGGACGCCGAAGATGAGGGAGGCGACGACGCGACTGAGCGCGAGCGCGGCGGCAAGGCCGAGAGCGACGCCGAGGAGAATCGGTTTCATTCCGTCGGCGACGACCAATCGCAGCACGTCGGAATGCGATGCGCCGAGCGCCATGCGAATGCCGATTTCCCGAACGCGGCGCCGCACAGTGTAGGAGAGAACCCCGTAGATTCCGACAGCGGCAAGGACAAGAGCAAGCCCGGCAAATGCGCCGAGCAAGAGCACGTTGAACCGTTGGGAAGACAACGATGCGGAGATAAGGCCTTCCATGGTAACCACGTGCACTACGGGCAATTCGGGATCCACACGGTGAACGGCGGCGCTGACAGCGGAAGTAGCACTCGCCGGATCGGCGCTGGTACGTACGGCGAGGCTCATTCCAAACGCACGCCAAGTTTCCCCCGGTTGAGCAGTCATCTGGCTGAGCGGCCAGTACAGAGCTTCAGTTGGCCGGGTTTGGCCCAGAGAATCCTCCTTTACGTCCCCAACCACTCCGACAACCTCCCGCGCCGCTTTTCCTGAGAAGGTAAGAGTGACGTGCTTTCCGATCGGATTGTCGTTGGGCCAAAAACGCTTGGCCACGGATTCACTGATGAGCACTACGGGCGGCCGACCCACGATGTCGGCATCATTCAAGTCGCGACCGCGCAGCAGTGGAATGCGCATAGTACTCAAGTAGCCTGGGGAGATAACGCGAACGTCAATTTCAGGTTGATCCGCCATCGGCACAATGGGCTGTCCTTCCACGGCGATGGGCTGGTGAGAGCCGCCGCCGTCCAGCGGCAGGCTGTCAATCAATGCGGCGGATAAGACGCCTGGCGTGGCGCGAAGCTGTTCCAGCAATTGGACACAAAAGCGGGACTCCGCGGCGGGAGTCGAAAACTTCGTCCCAGGCACGGGAAGCGCCGCCGTCAAAACGTTATTGGGATTAAAGCCGGGCCGAACGCTGCTGAGCTGCAACAAAGTGCGCAACATCAAACCGGCGCCGATCAATAGTACGAGCGACAAGGCAACCTCGGAAACTACCAGCAGGCCGCGCGTCTTGTTTCCGCTGGAATCAGAGCTGCCGCGACTCTGGCCCTGTCTTAGGGCTTCATAGATGTCCGTTTTGGTGAACCGCACAGCCGGCAAGAGCCCAGCGAGGATACCCGCGAAGAGCGCCAGAAACAGAGTGAAGGTCAGAACCTGAGCGTCCAGCGTGATTTCCACCGAACTCGGGAGCTGGTCGGCAAGGAATTTTTCCATCAGCGTAATGCCAAAACGTGCCAGGAAGAGTCCGAAAGCGGCACCAGAAATCGAGAGAATTAGTGTCTCCGCAAGGATCTGACGCAGCACCGCGGCGCGGCTGGCGCCCAGCGACGTGCGGATGGCGATTTCTTTCTTTCGCGCGAGAGTTTTGGCGAGCACCAAATTGGCGACATTGGCGCACGCAATGAGGAGCACGAAAGCTACCGCACCTAGCAAGACGAGCAGCGCTGGCCGCACATCACCGACCAGCTGTTCGCGTAAGGGAAGCAGCGTAGCACCCCAACCCTTGTCGTCTTCAGGGTATTGTTGCTCGAGACGCGCGGAAATCGCGCTGAGGTCCTCTTTGGCTTGCTCGACGCTTACTTCGGGCTTAAGGCGCCCGATGACCATGTAATTGTGATTGCCGCGCACGGCGCGCCGCTCGTCGCTCCAGGCCATAGGAACCCATAAATCCGCCCAATCGGGAAACTTGAACTTGGGAGGCATGACACCGATGACCGTGTAAGGCTGGCTGTTGAGAAGGACGTTCCGGCCAACGATGGTGGGATCCGAAGCGAAATGGTCACGCCAGAGGTTGTTTCCCAGAATCACGACGTTTCCCTGGCCCGGACGATCTTCGTCTAGAGAGAAGATGCGGCCAAGAACCGGCTGCACGCGCAGGATCGAAAAGAACCCTGGCGCGACGCTCGATCCGCGGATGGCTTCGGGACGCTCGCCGCCCACGTTAAAGCTGGCAAATCCATACGCAGCCATTTGCTCAAACGAATGGTTCTGTGCTTGCCAATCAAGGTAGTTGGCGGGGGAGACGGAAAACAAGGTCATGCCGGGGAAGCTCTTGGCGGGAGGAATGTGCCAGACCTGCATGATGCGGGGGGCATCCTGGTAGGGGAGCGGGCGGAGGAGCACAGCATTGACAACGGAGAAGATTGCCGTGTTGGCCCCGATGCCGAGCGCCAGGACCAGGCATGCGGCGAGGGTGAACCCCGGATTCCGCAGCAAGATGCGCAGGCCGAAGCGAAAGTCATCAATTAGGTTACGCATCGCAGAACCTCCTTGGCTACGATAAGCAACGACAACAGCGGCGACATAAATTACAGACGAAGGAGAAGCCTCGGATGTTTCCGTGGACTTAGCAAGTGTGCGGCAGCCAGGAGACACCGGGAGATTGGCGAGGATTGCCTTCGAGCGGAATTTGGTACACCCCAAACATGATGCCGGGCGTGAGGGCCGCTGACCGGCCGGTTTTCCATTTCGTCCCCTGAAGCCACACAGTGCGGCACCGCTTTGAGGAAGCATATAGCGCGCGGGAAAGGCATGAGAATTTCAAACCCGGCGCGACTTGTCTTGTTTCTCGTACACCGCTCTAATCGGCGGCCTTTGGGCGTGGCCAAGACTCTTTAATCAAAAGGGGCAGGTCGTGTATCCAGTCGCCCTTACTTACCCCGCCGGGATAGATAACATGGGCCAGATTGTCTTTGGTGTACACGACAACAAAATTGGCGTGCGCAATGGAATGGTTACCGGGCTCTGCGTAGGCCAGAGGGACGCCCGCAGCCTTCTGGACCGCCGCGAGAGCAGCCTCGGTTCCCGTGAGGCCGACAAAGTGTTTACCGAAATTGTCGAGCCACCGGCGCAGTTGCACCGGAGTGTCGTGTGCGGGGTCGGTAGTTACAAAAACGAGTTTGACCTGATCGGCCATACCGGAGGGCAATCTCTTCAGAGCCGCCCCAATATTTGCCATGTGCATGGGGCACTGATCGGGGCAATAGGTATAGCCGAAAAAGAGGAGCGTGACCGATCCCTGGGTCCTGTTCCAGAAATCAAACGGAGCACCGGACGTGTCAGTGAGAACAAATCTCGGTTTCGGCAGGGGCGGCGCGACCAAGCCGCCCCGGTATGTTTCTTCACGATGCTGCGCATCGGCCGGGTCGCGTTTCACTTCTTGCCCCGACGCGGCAGAGGAATTGGCACCCAAGGAAAGGGTGAGGACACACGAACAGAGAAAGCGCAGATTCATCTTACGGCACCTATGGGTGAACGATGACCTTCCCTTTCATGCCGAGCTGGTCGTGAACGGCACAGATGTAATTGAAAGTGCCGGGAGACGGGAAGGTCACCCGAAAACGCGTTACACCCGGAGACGACTGCGCGAGCATCGCCCTGTCTTGCGGTGCCGGAGACAAGAATCCCGAGTTCACGCTGTCCGTCGGTGAGCTTATGACTGCCTGCCTGGCCCCGTCCGAGGTCAGCTGCACATTTGCCGAACGCGGCCGCGGATCCGCAGGTTCCGCCCCAAAGGTCACAGTATGATTTATCGACGGGTCGAGGCTCGTCCACTCCACCGTGTCTCCGACCTGCACAACTATGGTGTCCCCGAGGAAGCGCATCAGAGATGCGGTCTGTGAACCTCCTCCAGTGGTTGTCACGATTTCGCCGATACCAACGGCTACGTCGTTGCTCTGCCCGCGATCCTGGTTCCTAGGAGTTCTGCGGCCTTCCAAGCGAGAGGCGTCCGCAAGCAGCAGCACTTGCTCGCCCTGCGCCTCACGATCATAGAAATCCTGGTATTGGGGAAGGGTCTCAGAGGCATCGACAACATGGACCACGCCGGTCATGTCCGCGTGAATGAGGCAAACAAACTTGAAGTTGCCGGCAGCCGGGAAAGTTACGGAATAGGTTGGCGCGGTGGCGGTAGGCTCCGGATCTTCAGGCAATAGCAAAACGCCCGTGGTGACGCACGCGGAACCATCAAAGCTGGACCCATCAGGTGTGAGTCCTGGGCACCCAACCGGCACGCCGAAGGTGGGACCAAAACCAGGCGGTCGCGTCTGGCCTGGCTTTAGGAACGTTAGCGTATGACGCTCATGCGTGGGAAAGGTCCAAAGTATGCTGTCGCCTGCATGGACCCAAAGTTCATTCGGCAAGAAGGCCAGTGCCTGGCTTCCCCGATTGGGGCTCTCCGCGCCCACGCTCACCTGCCATTGGGCTTGCACCAACTGCGGGATGATAAAGGCCGACAGCGCCAGCGTGCAACGGAATATCGCTGAAATCCTGAAGAAACTGAAAGCAGTCATTTGTCCTCCGAAAGGCATTTTCTTCGCGGGTTATTCAAGCTGAAAAAGTCAAGACGCGTTCTCCTCGGCGCTTTGTTGCCGTTTTTCTCGCGGGTGTTGCCAGATGGAGACGCGCGAACACGATCAGATACTCTGGCAGGCGCCGTCAAACGGCAATGCGCAGAATTGCGGCCGTCCCGCTATTTGCCGTTGAATGCCGTCCCTTGCCGTCCCTGGCCGTGGACGTTACAATTCGGGTCCCCGGGGCTCGCAACAGCTGCGGACCAAACAGGAGAGCGCGATGGGCGAACCATCCCCTGGTGCACCATCCGAGAGGCCGCCCGAAGACCGCCTGGACTCGTGGAAGGAAATCGCGGCATACCTCGAACGCGACGTGACGACCGTTCAGCGATGGGAGAAGCGCGAGGGGATGCCCGTTCACCGGCACCTACATGACAAAATGGGCTCAGTCTACGCGTTTCGAGCGGACTTGGATGCGTGGGCGCGCAGCCGGAATCTTCGAGCAGCGCAAGAGAACGGAAACGACGCCCCTTCGCTCAATCCCCCTGTACCGCCGCCGCGCCCGGCGATATCGGCCACTCGAACCAGTTGGAGATTCGTCGTGCCAATGGCAGCGGCGGGAGTCGCGCTGGCGATTGGCGCGGGCCTGTGGTTTCAGGGGACAGAGTACTTCTGGCGCAGCCCCATCGCTGACGCGCGATATCAGACGATCACGGACTTTGAGGGAGTGGAGCAGGCCGCCGCGATGTCACGCGACGGTCATTTCGTGGCGTTTCTGTCGGACCGCGACGGGCAGATGGACGTCTGGGTTACGCAGGTCGGTTCGGGACAATTCCACAACTTGACGCGTGGGAGCGCGCCGGAACTCGTCAATCCATCAGTTCGCACGCTGGGGTTCTCGCCCGATGGCACTTTCGTCACGTTTTGGGTTCGCAAGCAAGACGGCTCGAAGGGTGGCGACATCAACATTTGGTCGGTGCCCACGCTGGGCGGACAGCCAAAAACCTTCCTCGAGGGCGTTGCCGAGTTCGACTGGTCGCGTGATGGTTCGCGACTTACGTACCACACACCCGGACCCGGAGACCCGCTGTTCGTTTCAGACGGCAGTAGGCGATCGGGCGATGTTTCCATCTTCACTGCTCCTGCCGGGCTCCACAGTCACTTTCCGTCGTGGGCCCCCGACAAAACATTCATCTACTTCGTCCAGGGTTCCCTTCCCGATAAATTGGATATCTGGCGCATCCGTCCAACCGGCGGAACTCCAGAACGGATCACGTCTCACAATGGGAACGTGACTTATCCAGTCCTATTGGATCAGCGGACGCTGATGTACCTGGCCAGCGATTCCGATGGTTCCGGGCCGTGCCTTTATAGCATGAACGTCGAGCGCCGTATTCCCCACCGCCTGACGTCTGGCCCTGAAAGGTACACATCGTTGGCCGCAAGCGCTGACGGCCGACGGCTGGTTGTCACGGCCACAAGTCCGAAGCGAACACTCTGGCGCTTGCACATTGCTGATGCACTCGCCGGCGCATCAGCGGCCTCTCCAATCTCGCTGACGACCGGCACGGGGTTCTCCCCACGACTAGGTCCAAATTATCTTCTTTATGTTTCTTCGACCGGCAACGGCGAGAGCATCTGGAAGCTCGGCAACGGAGCTGGAACAGAGTTGTGGAGTGGTCAGGGAGCGAGAGTCTTCGGCGGCCCGGCAATCTCCCCCGATGGACGGCGTATTGCATTCTCGGTCCGGCAACGCGCGCAGATGCTCTTGTACGTGATGCAGGCCGACGGCACAAACGCGCGGATCGTAAGCGATTCACTCGAATTGCAGGGTGCTCCAGCATGGGTGCCTGACGGCAAATCGATCACGTCGGCAGCGGACGATCACGGTGTCCCGCACCTTTTCCGGGTGCCGGTCGACGGCGGTACGCCAGCTCTCTTTGTGCAGGAGTATTCGGTTGATCCCGCGTGGGCGCCCGACGGCCGTCTCCTGATTTACTCAGGACCAGATATCGGCACCACGTTTTCGGTGAAAGCCGTGACGGCGGATGCCGCGGCGCATCCCCTGCTGGCCTTGACCTTGACTCGGGGAGCCCGACACCTAGTCTTCCAGCCTGGAGGACGGACACTGGTGTTCCTGCGAGGAGAGATTCAACATAAGAATCTCTGGCTCATCGACCTGGAGACAGGCGCCGAGCGGCAATTGACCAACCTCCCTCCCGACTTCGACATTCGCGACTTTGACATCTCTGCGGATGGCCATGAAGTTGTCCTTGAACGAGTGCAGGAGCGCTCGGATGTGGTGCTACTGGATCTTCCCCGGCCATAATTCGGCGGCAGAGACGCTCGTCACCAACCGCATGATGACGCCCACCAACGGCCCCGTACCTTGACGCCGGCAATTCCCCGCCATAGAGTCTCGGCAATCCTTACAAGCCTTCGGCCGGCGCCGGCCGATGTGACACTTCGATCTGGGCGGACGACACTGAGGTGATCGTGGCAAACGAAACCGATACCGCCGTTATGCCCGACGAACGCCGAATCGTTCGCAAACTCCAGATGCGGATTATTCCTTTCGTGTTTCTTCTCTACATCATTTCCTTTCTCGACCGGATCAACATCGGATTTGCCGCGCTGACGATGAATAAGGAGCTGGCCATCACCAGCAAGCAATTTGGACTGGTCGCGGGAATATTCTTTTTTGGGTACTTCCTGTTCGAAATTCCGAGCAACTTGCTGCTGCACAAATTGGGAGCGCGAATCTGGATCGCGCGGATCCTGATTACCTGGGGAATTCTGGCGATGCTGACCGGCCTGGTGCAATCCGTGAGCCAGTTGTACGCAGTGCGTTTTTTGCTGGGGCTGGCGGAAGCGGGATATTTTCCGGGAATCGCACTGTATTTGACGTACTGGTTTCGCCAACGAGATCAGGCGCAGGCGATTGCGCTGTTCCTGGCCGGCATACCTGTCACCAGCATACTCGGTGGCCCGGTTTCCGGCTTCATCTTGGACCATGTCCATTGGCTGAGCGTCAGCAGCTGGCGGTGGCTCCTGATTCTGGAGGGAATTCCAGCCGTAGTTGGCGGAGTGCTTACGTACTTTCTGCTGCCCAGCCGCCCGGCAGAAGCTAAGTTTCTTAACAAGGAAGAAAAAGACTGGATTGAAGCGGGGCTGGCGACCGAAGAACGCGAGAAACTGGCGAGCCACAAGATCTCAGCGGTGCAGGCATTGATGAACCGAAGGATCTGGCATCTGGGACTTATCGGCTTCACGCTGAATACCGGCATGTACACGATGAACTTCTGGATGCCAAAGCTGGTGAAATCATTATCCAGCGGATACTCCAATAGTTTGATCGGCGTTCTGGTCATGATTCCGCATCTTGTAGGCTTGCCGGTGATGGTACTGGTGTCGCGAAGTTCCGATCGCAGGCGGGAGCGAAGATTTCATGCGGCGATTCCGGCCATCACTGCTGGAATTGCTCTGGCGTCACTGGGGGCGACACATTCTATCTTCGGGACGGTCGTGCTTCTATCGTTTGCTGCTCTGGGCATCTATAGCGTCTATGGTCCTTTCTACTCGCTGCCGGGCGACTTCTTGACAGGGTTTGCGGCGGCCTCCGGGATTGCTCTCGTGAGTTCGCTTGCGAATCTTGGGGGATTTGCGGGACCGTACGCGACAGGCTGGATCAGCCAGAAAACGGGCAGCTTGTACGGCGGCCTGGCGGTTGCGGGCATTTCGCTGTTTGCGTCGGCGACGCTGATGTTGCTGCTTCCGAGAAGGCTGCCCGGGAACGTGAGTGAATAGTGGGGGCTTGACCCTTCGCAGAGTTGCAGACTGAGATTCATCGCCCTGGCTCGGGTGACGCATACCGCATCAGTGGATTGCGCTCGTTTTGCCCCTTTCCGATGGGGGTATATAGTTAATTAGGGAAGTTCGCGCCGGACGCCACGTGCGGCCCGGCCCCGTCATCATTTGAAGATTGTTTGGCACTAGTTTGGCACCGGATTGACAGCTTTCAGTCACCGCAAAGGCAACCGGAACGGATGGCCGCAGACGTAAGCAAACATCTGGATCGCGCCAAGCGCTTCCTCGAGAAGAACCGCGTCGAGGATGCGATCGAGGCGTATCTCGCCGTGCTCGATGAGTCTCCGCAACACCAGGAAGCCACGCAGGCGCTCGGCGATCTCTACGCGCGGATGGATCAACCAGACCGCGCGGCGATTTATTATGGCCTGCTATTTGATTTGCTGGTCGATCCTAAGGACGAGACCAAAGCCCTGGCTATCTACAACCGGTTTCTGCGAGCGGGCCGGGGCCAGCAGCCGCCCGAGCGCATCGCTCGCTACGCCTTCCTGCAGCAAAAGCAGAATCATCCTGATGAAGCCATTGAGCAGTACACGAAGGCTGCGGAGCTGTTCGTAGCCGCGAACCGCGACGAGGACGCGCTCTTTTGCTGGGAGCGGCTCTCGCAGCTCGACCCGGAAAATCTATCGCGACAGCTCCGGCTGGCGGAAGGAGCCGAGCGCATCGGGAGGAATGCCCTTGCCGCCCGGGCGTTTTTGCGGGCCGGGCAGCTGGCTTCGGCGAACGGAGCTTCCGCCGATGCGCTGCAAATTCTAGGGCGCGCGTACAAACTGGCGCCGCAAGAACGCAGCGTGGCGCTGCTGTACGCCCAGGCAAACATCCAGACGGGAAATGCGGTGCGCGCCGCTGCCTTGCTGGAACCGTTTGCCGCGTCCGAAGGCGACACGACTTTTCTCGTAACATTTAGCGATGCGCTGATGCGATCGGGAAGCCTGGAGCGCGCGCGCCAGCTGCTCGAGCGTCTTCTCCGGGAAAAAAATGAAGGCGCGACGCACATGTTCGAACTGGCGGAACGCTACGTCGCCGCGAGTCAGGATCAGAAGGCCGTGGAAATCCTGCTGGTACTGAAACGGCGGATGTTTGCCGACAAAAAGCAAAATGAATTCGTGGCATTGATGGACGGCGTGGGCGCCAAATATCCGCATTCGCAGGCGATTCTTGAATTCTGGGCGTCCGTTCACAATGAATTGAACCGAGAATCACAGTATTTCGAGGTGCTGATCAAGTTGTTCGACGTGTACCTGACTTCAGGAAACGTCAAGAAGGCGGCGGAGTCCCTCGAGAGGCTGGTGGACATCGACGCGTACGACTTTCGCAATCAAGAGCGGATGGAACTGCTGCGAGGCAAAGTGGAAGACGCGCAACTGAAGCGGATCGCGAGCCGGCTCTTGAAATCGAGCACGCCGACGCCAGGCCACGCGTCGCACGCTCCTCACGCTCAGGCTCCCCCGGCTCCATCTCCCAGCAGCGAAGAAGGGCGACAGCTCCAGGCGCTGGAAGATCTGATCGTGCAGACGGAGATTTTTTTGCAGTACTCGCTGCACAACAAGGCACTGGAGCGCCTGCAAAAAATCGCGGCAATGTTCCCGGGAGAGGAAGAGCGGAACGCGCGGCTGTCTAATCTCTATCAAATGGCGAACTGGTGGCCCCAGGGAGCGCCGAAGCCGAAGACCACTCCTGCCGCCGTGGTGGCGGTGCCGGCCACGCCGGTTGAAGAAGCGCCTTCGCCCATCACCACGAAAACCGGAGTGTATTCGGCGGAAACGTTGCGCGACCTTTCCAAGATTTCCGAGGTCAACCAAAAAATATTCCGACAGCAGACGCCGCGGGCGATGCTGAACACAACCGTCAGCGAGGTCGGCACCTATCTGCGCGGAACTCGCGCGCTGGCGGTTGTCGGCGTACCGGGGAGGCCACCGGAAATGGCCGCGGAGTTTTGCGCCCCTGGGGTGAAGCCCGCACCCGGCGCGCAGGTGGTGCTGCTTCTCGCGCACATCGAGAAGGCCGAGCCGGACGAACTGGGCGGGCTGGTCGTTCAGGCGACGGAAGGATCGATTTTGAGTGACTTGGGGCTGGCGACGGCGCTGGGCGTGATGATCATGGACAAAGAAACACAGATGCCGGCGGGCATGTTGATCGTCGGGCATGCCGATGAGCACAAGTGGAAGCCGAATGAGGCGTATTTTTTACAAGCGATTGGCGACCAGATGCTGATGAGTGTGAGTCATACGCGGCTGCGGTCGCTGGTGCGGCGCATGGGGGTTTCCGATGAGCGCTCTGGGTTGCTGAGCAGAAGTTCCTACCAGAGTTGTTTGCTGACGGAAGCGGACCGCGCGCGTACACAGGGAACGCCGCTCGCGCTGACGATTTTGCAGATCGACCATGGGACGGAAATTTTGCGGCAACAGGGAGAATCGCCGCTGGAGCGATTCTTGGAGCAATTGGCGCGGTCGCTGCAGCCGATCGTGCGACAGAACGATGTGGCGGTGAAGTATACGTCGTGGTCGCTGGCGTTTATTCTGCCAGACACGACACTGGCCGGCGCGCAAAATCTGGCTGATAAATTGCGGCGGGCCGCTTCCGGGTTGCGGCCGCCGTGGGACTCGACGCAAATTACACTGAGCGCGGGAATTGTCGAGGCCGTGCCCAAGCATGAGTTCGACAGCGAAGACATTGTTACGGATTTGATCAATCGCGCAGAGTTTTCGATTGAAGAGGCGAGGAAGCGCGGCGGGGATACCGTGGTGGCGCTGGAAACGCCGAAGCTCTAAATTCCGTCGACTGACAATCCGCAGCCAGTTTCGGAAGCGCGGACAATCAAATAAGCACACATCATGGAGAGGAAGGATGCGATGAAGCAGATGCGTGCGAGCGTATTCAAGGCGAAATGTCAAAGTGTAATCAGGGACATTCAAGCGACGGGTGAGCCTGTGTGAAGGACCACTTGTTCGGGTTTATGGCTCGGGAAATGAAAATTACGGGTGACATGGAGTCACCGATTTGGCCGCTGAAGGCCCGGGAAGTTTTGTCCAAGTGAACGGTTAGGACCAAAGCGCGAGCGAGATCTAGCGCGTAGCAATAGACGGCCGTGCATTTCCGTGAACGGGAGTAGGGCGCTAAACTTGTAGAAGACGGTTTTTAAAGAGTGAGGAACTTATGTTTCCGACGGATGTGGTGATTGTGGCGGGGGCGCGGACGCCGATGGCGCGCTACACCGGAGCGTTTTCGGACGTGAGCGCGATTGATTTGGCGGCGCACGCTTCGAAGGAAGCGATCCGACGCTCCGGCGTTGATCCGGGCGAGTTTGATCATGCGATTTTTGGCAACGTGATGCAGACGAGCGCGGACGCGCTATATGGAGCGCGGCACGTGGGACTGAAGGCCGGGCTGAAAATCGAAACACCCGCGGTGACGGTGAACCGTTTGTGCGGGTCGGGGATTGAAGCGATTGCGCAGTCGGCGCAGCGGTTGCTCCTTGGCGAGGCCAACATGGTGCTGGCGGGCGGGATGGAAAACATGACGCAGGCGCCGTTTGTGATTCGCGGGGCACGAACGGGATTGAAACTCGGCGGCGGAGCGCTGGAAGATTCATTGATGGCGGGGCTGACGGATACGTATTGCGGATTGCCGATGGCGCTGACGGCGGAAAAACTCGCGGAACAGCAGGGTATCACGCGAAAGGATGCCGATGCATACGCGCTGCGCAGCCAGCAGGCGACGGACGCGGCTTACAAAGCGTGCCGTATCAAGGAAGAACTTGTTCCTGTGGAAGTGAAGCAGGGGAAGAAGACGATTGTGGTTACCGAAGACGATCACCGGCGACCGGAAACAACGATGGAGACGCTGGAAAAATTGCCGCCGTCGTTCAAGAAGGATGGGATAGTGACGGCGGGGAATGCCAGTGGGATTGTGGATGGCGGAGCGGCAGTTGTGGTGACGACAAAAAAAACCGCGAAAGAGCGCGGATTGAGGCCCGTGGGGCGAATTGTGTCCTGGGCTGTGGCGGGAGTCGATCCGAGCATCATGGGAATTGGGCCGGTGCCGTCGTCGCAAAAGGCGCTGAAGCTCGCGGGTCTCATGCTGGAGCAGATGGATCGCGTGGAAGTGAATGAGGCATTCGCGGCGCAGTATCTGGCGGTGGAGAAAGTGCTGGGGCTGAAGCGCGATAAGACGAATGTAAATGGCGGGGCGATCGCGCTGGGGCATCCGCTGGGTGCCTCGGGGACGCGGCTGGTGATAACGATCTTGAATGAGTTGCGGCGGAATGGATTGCGCTACGGCTTGGCGACGGCGTGCATCGGTGGAGGGCAGGGAATCGCGATGATCGTCGAGGCCCTGAAGGATTGATTGCGCGGGCCAGTCAGGCACGCCGAAGACGAAAAGGAAAAGATAACGCAGAGACGTTGAGAACGCCGAGGAAGCGCGGGGAGAATCAAGAATAAGGCATTTCTGCTACACTTCCGCATTCGGGATACGCGGTTCCCCGCCGGCCATATTGCCAATTGGGCGGCGAAATCATCTACGAGGAAAAAATGGCGATTCAGAGAGTGGGAGTCGTGGGGTGTGGGCTGATGGGCTCGGGGATCGCGCAGGTGGCGGCTGCGGCGGGTTTCGAAACCGTGGTGCGCGAAGTCAGCGTGGAGTTAGTGGATAAGGGGCTTAAGGGCATCGAGAAAAACCTCAATCGATTGGTGGAGAAGGGCACGATCACTGAAACCGTGAAGCGCGAAATCCGCGGGCGGTTGAAGGGAACGACCTCCATCGACGACCTGAAGAATTGCGACGTCATCGTGGAAGCAATTATCGAGCAACTGCCGGCGAAGCGGGAACTTTTTAGCGCGCTGGACAAGATCTGCCCGGCAGCGACAATTTTTGCGAGCAATACGTCTTCGCTGACAATTACGGAAATTGCTACAGCAACGAAGCGGCCGCAACGTTTCGTGGGACTGCACTTCTTCAATCCCGTGCCGGTGATGAAGCTGGTCGAGGTCGTGCGAACGATTGCGACGGACCCGGCCGTGTATGAAGAGATGGTCGCGTTTGGTGTGAAACTGGGCAAAACGGCGGTGCGCGCAAATGACAGCACCGGGTTTATTGTGAACCGGCTGCTGGTGCCGTATCTGCTGGATGCGATTCGCGCGCTGGAGGAAGGCGTCGGCTCCATCGAGGACATCGATAATTCCATGAAGCTGGGCTGTGGCCACCCCATGGGGCCGTTGACGCTGCTGGATTTTGTAGGGCTCGATACAACGTATTACATTTCGCAAATTATGTTTGAGGAGTTTAAGGAGCGGCGGTTTGCGGCGCCGCCGTTGCTGAAGCGCATGGTGCTAGCGGGATGGAACGGAAGAAAGTCGGGACGAGGGTTTTATGATTATTCCGATCCGGGGAATCCGAAGGCGCTGAAGTTTTAGTTGCAAGCAAAAAAGAAAAAGATAATGCGGAGCCGTAGAGTACGCAGAGCGAAGAAGGAAAACAAAAGATGGCTTACGAGAATTTGCTTTACGAGAAGAAAGACGGGATTGCGTACATCACCTTCAACCGGCCGAAGGTGCTGAACGCGCTGAATCGCAAGACGGTCGAAGAGTTGCAACACGCGCTGTTCGACGCGCGCGATGACGCTGCCGTTCGAGTGCTAATTCTGACGGGCGCCGGAGAAAAAGCGTTTGTGGCGGGCGCGGACATCAGCGAGCTGGCACTGCAAACCCCGGTCAAAGGCAAGGAATTCTCACTTTTCGGGCAGGGCGTTTTTCATTTACTGGAGACGATGGGGAAGCCGTCGATCTGCGCGATTAATGGATTCGCGCTGGGCGGCGGCTGCGAGCTGGCACTCTCGTGCACGATTCGAATCGCGAGCAAGACGGCGAAGCTGGGACAGCCGGAAGTGAAGCTGGGAATTTTGCCAGGGTATGGCGGATCGCAGCGGCTGGCGCGACTGTGCGGCAAGGGCGTGGCGCACGAACTTTGCCTGACCGGCGAAATGATTACGGCGGAAGAAGCGCAGCGCATCGGACTGGTCAATCACGTCCATGAACCGGCAGAGTTGATTCCCACGGCAGAAGCGATGGCGAAGAAAATCATAGCGAACGGTCCGCTGGCGGTGAAATTTACCATGGAAGCGATCGAGCGCGGCGTAGAAATGCCACAGGAAGAAGGATTGTTCCTGGAGGCGACGCTGTTTGGCGTGGCTTGCGCAACAGAAGACATGCGGGAAGGGACGAAGGCGTTCTTGGAGAAAAGGGCACCACAATTCAAAGGGAAATGAAGGAAGTAAGAAAGGAAGTAAGAGAGGTAAAGGAATTAGGGATAGCGCAAGGAACAGCATAGATTGGCGATGGCGGAGAAAATACAGCCCGGAAAGATTGATGGCGCATTGAGTGCCGCGGGTTTTCGCTTTGGAATTGTCGTGAGCCGATTCAATAGCTTCATCACAGAGCGGCTACTGGCGGCAGCAGTGGACGCGCTGGAGCGGGCGGGGGCGGCCAGCAAGGATGTCGATGTGGTGCATGTTCCGGGCGCGTTCGAATTGCCATTGGCAGCGAAGAAACTGGCCGCGACCGGTAAGTACGACGCGCTGATTGCCATCGGGTGTGTGCTTCGGGGCGAAACAACACACTATGACTATGTTTGTTCGGAGACGGCGCGAGGATTGCAGCTCGCGCAGATGGACAGCGGCTTGCCTATTATGTTTTGCGTGCTGACCTGCGAAACGCTGGAGCAAGCCATCGACCGCGCCGGGCTCAAGGGCGGGAACAAAGGATTCGAAGCGGGGCTCGCCGCCATCGAAATGGCTCAACTATCACGCAAGCTTCGCGCTTCTGGTTCGATGCCGCATGCCTCGGGAAAGCCACGGCGGAAGTAACGTGTCTCTGCGCACAAAATCCCGCGAGTTTGCGATGCAGATGCTGTTCCAGTGGGACATGAGCCAGCAGGATTTCAACAAGCTGGAAGTAAAATTCTGGAAGAGCGCGAAAGCGGCGGACAAGACGCGCGCGTTTGCGAATAAACTATTTGAAGGCGCGGCGAAGGACATCACCGCGCTCGACGCGATCATCGTAAAGTACGCAGACAACTGGCGGTTCGAACGGCTCGCTGCCATCGATCGTGCGATCTTGCGTCTGGCGATTCATGAAATGAACGGCACGGACACCCCGCCCAAGGTTATCCTGAATGAAGCGGTCGAATTGGCAAAAAAATTTTCCTCCGAAGAGTCCGGGTCGTTTGTGAACGGTATCCTTGACGCCGTCCATAAGTCGTTGAAACTAAATTAGTTGCGAGCAACTTTCCCTCTCTCAATCTTTCCGCAACACGCCTGTGCGTCCGGTCGCAAAACTTTGTATCGCCGCCGGTGTTTGATTCCCTAAGTGTGGTGGTGACGCCAGGAAAGCATTCAATTCAATTAGGAGAGAACCATGAACGCAGAACTTGTGGTCCGTCGAGGGGTGCTCGCGGTTGCTTTTGCCGGTTTGCTCGCCGGGGGCGCCTATGCCCAGAGCCCGGATCCGACTCCGCAGCAGCAGGATATTCAAAACGACAAGAAAGACATTCGAAGCGATAAGAAAGATCTCGCGAAGGACCGCGCGGATCGCAATGCCGATCAACGCGATATCAATCATGATAAGGGGGACCTGGCGAAGGATCGCTCCGACCGCAACGCGGACCAGCGGGACATCAATCACGATAGGCGCGATTTGAACAAGGACCGCGCGGAGCGCAATGCGGATCAGCGCGACATCAATCACGATAAGGCGAGGCTTGCCCGTGACGACCAGAAGTTGGGTGTTAACAGCGCCCAGGCGCAGGCTGACCGCAAGGATCTTCGTGCCGACCGCGTTGACCGTAACAAGGACCAGCGGGACATCAACAAAGATCGCCGCGACTTGAGTAAGGACCGCGCAGACCGCAATGCCGATCAGCGCGATATCAACCACGATAAGAAGGATCTGGCCAAGGATCGCAAAGACCGCAACAAGGACCAGAAGGACATCAACAAAGACAAGAAAGACCTGCACAAGGATCGCAAGGATCTGCGGCAGGACCGCAAGGGACACAAGTAAGTATTCGCCTTGCAAAGGTGAAGGGCCGCGCGTAAAAAATCGTGCGGCCCTTTTTCTTCTCAGCGTGAATTTGCGTCAGACGCGAATCGTTCCTTCAAATACCTTCACGGCCGCACCGCTGACTCGAGGAACGAGTTTCTTTCCGCTTTGCGTGACTTCCACTTCGAGGTGGCTCGGTCGGCCCATTTCCGCGCCCTGCAGAATGGTCAGTGTGTGGCCGGGCGTCAGTTTTCCGTTTCGCACCAGATATGCGCCCAGCGAACCAGCGGCCGACCCCGTCGCGGCGTCTTCATAATGTTCCCAGGGCAGCATGCCGCGGGAGAATGCTTTGCCATTTCCACTGAGAGCGAAGCAGTAGGCCATTGTTGCGTTCTTGCCCTGAAGCCGCCGAAGTTCGGCCATGTTCATGACAATCTTGCCCAGTGCCGCGCGATTGCGCAGCGGCACCATCAGGTTGAAGATGCCCGTGGACACAAATTCAGGTTGCAGCTTCGGATCGAAGTCTTTGGGCGAGAGTCCCAGTGCGGAGGCGAGCTTTTTCTTCTTGATTTTCGCGGGTTTGAAGATAGCTTCTTTTTGCGTCATGGTGACCCGCTGCGGCCGGCCATCCTTAAAGCGAATTTCCACTGGCAAGATTCCTGCTCCGGTTTCTTGAAGAATATGTACGCCGCCGTCCTGCGCGGGAACCACGCCCAATTCCGCGAGCAGGAACCAAGTTCCAATCACGGGATGGCCGGCGAGCTTGAGTTCTTCCTTGGTGGTGAAGATTCGCAACCGCGCGAGCGCTTCTTCGTCCGTGGGCCTTTGCACAAAGACCGTTTCCGAAAGATTCATTTCGCGCGCAATGGCGAGCATCTGATCGTCTGAAAGTCCGTCGCCGTCGGTAAATACGCCAAGCGGGTTGCCTTCGAAGCGGTTGTTGGTGAAAACATCGAGCGTGTAAAAACGGTGTTCCATGGCTGGTTGCAGATCGCCGCAGGAGCAGATTTCAGATGCGCTCGAGCTGGGCGATAGTCCTTTCGTTGGTGATGTTCCCGGTGTTCAGGGTCGAATTTGGTTCGATCAGGATAACCTGGACCTCTTCGTCCGCCACGGGACAGTGCTCGACGCCATGCGGGACGACAATGAATTCCCCTTCACGCACTAGACGTTCACGATCGCGAAACTTCATGCGGAAAGAGCCTTTCACGACGAGAAAGAGTTCGTCTTCCCTGTCGTGATGGTGCCAGAGAAATTCTCCCTTGAACTTGACTGCTTTTACCAGGCAATTGTTGACTTCGCCGATGATGCAGGGCTTGTAGTGCTCGGAAATGAGGTTGAATTTTTCTTTCAAGTTTATCGTGTTCATGCGGCACCTATAGATCGTGAACGATTTGGGTTACAGCAGTGAGAACTCGGCGCGTGGTTTCGGGCTTTGACGTTTCTGAATACACACGCAAAAGATTTTCTGTTCCAGAAGCGCGGACCATCACCCATCCAGCCTCACCGAGGTAAACCTTGATTCCATCCATGTCCTCGCGGCCGACTACCGGCAAATCAAGGATACGATTCAGTTTTCCATTCGAAAAGTGAGCGATGGCTTTTTCCTTTTGCCCCGGCTTCAAATCGAGGTCGACGCGGCCGTAGTGATACTCGCCGAATTCCGCATGGAGCGCAGTCAGCAGTTCTCCCAAGGATTTGCCGTGCCAGGCCATCAATTCCGCGAGGAAGAGCGCGGAGACCGTGGCATCACGCTCCGGCAGGTAGAGGCTGGTGCCAATGCCGCCGCTTTCTTCGCCGCCGATCAAAATGTTCTGTTCGAGCATCAGCTCGCAAATGTATTTGAACCCGATGGGCACTTCATGCAGTTTGCGTCCGAATCTTGTGGCCAGCTTGTCGATGAGCTTCGTGACAGAAAATGTTTTTGCGATGTCGCCGGGGAGGTTGCGGGTTCCCGCCAGGTGCCAGACGAGCATGGCAAAGATCTGGTGAGGGTTGACGAACGAGCCGTCGCGGTCGATGGCCCCGATGCGATCGCCGTCGCCGTCGGCGCAGAAGCCGGCATCATATTTTCCTGCGCGCACGGCCTGACGCAGCGCTTCGATGTGCGGTTCGATGGGCTCCGGATGCACGCCGCCGAAGCGCGGATCGCGCGTGCCGCGAATTTCGTCGCAAGTCATGCCGTTGCGCCGCAAAAGTTCGGGAAGCAAGCCTGCTGCCGATCCGTGCATGGGATCAAATACAAAACGAAACTTCGCATCGCGCAGCCGCTTCCAGTCCACCAGTTTTTCGAGCGCATCGAGGTACGGCGCGCGTGGCTCGAGAGGCTGTATCAAATTCCGGCGTGGCGGCATGGGCGGCACACCCTTCTCCAACACGACTTCGAGCTCTTTTTCGATTTGTGCGACGATTGAGGGAAGAGCACTGCTGCCATAGCTGGCTTTGTACTTAATTCCGTTCCAGCGATAAGGATTGTGGCTGGCGGTGACCACGATACCGCCGGCGGCCCCGCGATTTCGTACCAGATAGGAAATTGCTGGCGTGGGACAGGGCCTGTCCGCCAGCCAGACGGGAGTGCCGCTGGCGCTGATCACTTCGGCGGCTGCAGCGGCCACGCGATCCGCAGCGTAACGGTGGTCGTAGCCGATCAGCACGCCTTTGCGCGCGTCTTCATTGCGCACCACGTAGCGGGCGATGGCATGCGCGACAGTGCGGGCGTTCGCAAAGGTGAAATCATCGGCGATGACGCCCCGCCAGCCGTCGGTTCCAAACTTGATCGAGGACATGAGTGCCGGGAAAAGTATACGCGATGCAAAACATTCCCAAAACAGCCGGATTGGCCTGCTAGAGGAGGTCTTTCCGGCGCTGCGCTTCGAGCCATTTCACGATTTTTCCCACATCTTGGGCACGGTCGCGTGGACAAACCAGCAGCGCATCGGGAGTCTCAACCACGACAAGATCACGGACGCCGATCGCGGCCACGAATTTTGACGGGCTGCACAGAAAGTTGCCTTCCGCATCGAGCGTGTGGCCCTGCCCCGCGAGGACGTTCTCGCCGCTTTTCTTTGCGAGCAATTGATAAACGGCGGCCCAGGAGCCGATATCGCTCCAGCCTACCTCCGCGGGAATCACGAACACACGCGGCGGCCCTTCGATACACGTAGCGGGCTCGAGAACAGCATAGTCCACGGAGATGTTTTGGAGCTTCGGATAGATGGCGCGCAGCTCACGTTCGTAGCCACGCGTTCCAATAAATTCTGCGAGCCTTTCCAGAGCGGCGTGCGTCTTCGGCAGAAAACTCTTCAGATTCTCCAGGAACGTGGAGGCCCGCCAGAAAAACATTCCGGCGTTCCAGTGATAATTTCTGGAAGCAGTGTACTCTTGCGCGAGCTTCAGTTCGGGCTTCTCCGTGAAGCGGCGGACGGCAAAAACCGCGAAGCCTTTGGCTTCGATCGGCTCCCCGCATCTTTCAATGTAGCCAAAACCCGTTTCCGGCCGCGTTGGAGGGATGCCTAGCACCACCATTCGCTCCGGTTCGCTGGCGACGTTGAGCGCGGAGTTCATAATCTCGCGGAACTTCCGCGGTTGCTCGATGTAATGATCGGCGGGGAGCACTGCCATCAACGCGTCGCCGCGCGCGATATTGCGCACGTGAATGGCCGCCAGCCCAATCGCCGCCGCAGTGTTCCTCCCGAGCGGCTCAATCAATACGCGCTTGCGCGTGGCCGTGGGAACCTGCTTGCGAACCGCGCCAGCCTGTTCTGCGTTCGTGACCGTCCAAGTGCGCTCGGCCGGAATCAGTGGCTTCAAGCGCGCGATGGTCTGCTGCAGCATGGTGTCCCTGCCGACAATGTTCAAAAGCTGTTTTGGGGTGCGCGTCCGGCTGCGTGGCCAGAAGCGCGTCCCCCGCCCTCCGGCAAGAATCACTGCGTGCACCATCAGTTTTTCGGTCGCCATCATTAAGCAGCCTTAGTCGAAAATAACTTGTGCCAGTGCCGCCGCCGAAACTCCATTGCGATGTAATTCCGTCCGCAGTACGGGGATATCCGGCACAAAGGTACGGATCAGCGAAGTCGCCGTTTCTGGCAAGACCTCCACGTGTCCTTGTGATGCAGGCGCCAGCCAGCATTCGCCCCGACGATAACGCGCGGCGTTGTCCGGCCAGACAAAGCTACCCGCGCCTTCCAGAATCACGATGAGTTCGAATCTCTCGGGGTTGACTGCGATTTGGCATTTTGCGGAACACTCCCATCGCTCTGTCGCAAAATACCGGCAAGCGGCAAGCAGCGACCTCGTTGCGCCTTCAGTAGAAAGAAGCAACGACGGAACTTTCCCGCTGCCGGGTTTGCCGAACTTCATCACCTGAAGCGCTTTGTCAATATGCAATTCGCGCAGTTTTCCGCGCGCGTCGACGCGTCCGTAATCATAAACGCGGTAGGTTAGATCGGAATACTCCTGGACTTCGCAGACAATTAGATTTGGGCCGATAGAATGAGCCGTACCCGGAGGCACGAAAAAAGTGTCTCCGGTTCGCACCGTATGCGTTTCGAAGAGATCTTCCAATGTGTGCGACACGAGTCCCGCACGGAATCTCTCTTCGTCCACGCCCGGTTTTAGTCCGAGTAGCAATTGCGCGCCGGGCAGCGCGGACACTGCGTGCCACATCTCCGTTTTTCCACGGCCGCCCGCAGTTTGCTCGTGAGCAGCTGCGTAAGCGTCGTCCGGATGGACCTGTAGTGAGAGTTTTTCGGTTGGAAAGATAAATTTGACAAGGAGAGGAAAACTGACTTGGGAGGCGAATCCCCTGCCGCGCCATTCCACGGGCATTTCCGCCCAGGCAGCGCCAAGCGATTTTCCCGCAAATGGCCCGGAAGCGATGCGGCAGTTCACTCCGGTAAGCCAGGCTTCGCCGAGCGGCTCCGTCAAGTTGGTTTTTTCCGGGAAGAGCGGCGCTAACGAGCGCGCTCCCCAGAGGCGCGGGCTGAAAATGGGCTCGATGCGAAACGGTTCCGGCCTCACGGTTTACGCGGCGGCTTCAGCGCGAGAGAAAAAACGTTCGAGGCGGCGCAAGCCTTCCTCGATCCGTTCGATGGAAGTGGCATAAGAAAGGCGCAGATAACCGGGCGCACCAAAGGCCTCCCCGGGTACGACAGCTACATGGGCCCTCTCCAGCAACATTTTCGAGATTTCCGTGCAGGACTTTGCGAGCGCCTGTCTTCCCCCGCCGTTCGAAAGATGCGCCGAAATGTCCGGGAAGGCATAGAACGCGCCGCCCGGCCATTCGCACGTAATGCCGGGAATCGCGCGCAATCCCTCAACGATGCGTTTGCGGCGTTTTTCGTATTCGGCCAGCATGACAGGAACAGTTTCCATCGTGCCGCGCATCGCTTCGAGTGCCGCGTATTGCGCGATGGAGGTGGCGTTGGACGTGGACTGGCTTTGCAGCTTGATGAGCGCCTGGATCAGCGCTTCCGGCCCCAGAGTGTAGCCGATGCGCCAGCCGGTCATCGCGAAAGTTTTCGAAACCGACCCGATGATAATGACGTTTTCCTTGGAGCCTGCAGCGCTGGCGATCGAATACGGCTTGTGCGGCTTGTAGGTGAAGTGCGAATAGCACTCGTCGCCCATCAGCCAAACTTTGTGCTTCTTGCAAACCGCGAGAATGCGTTCGTACTCGTCGGGGGGCACAACGCCTCCCGTCGGATTGCTGGGCGAATTGAGAATCAGCAATTTTGTTCGCGGAGTGATGGCCTTCTCGATGGCCGAAGCCTTCACGCTGAAGCCCTCTTCGGGCTTCGTCTCGACAAAGACCGGTTTTCCGCCCGCATACTTCACGATGTCCGGGAAGCTCACCCAGTACGGCGCGGGGATAATGACTTCGTCGCCTTGCTGGACCAGCACGCTCATCACGTTAAAGATGGAATGCTTGCCGCCGACGCTGACGACGCATTCTTTTGCTTCGAAGGAGGATCCCAGTTCGCGCTTGTGCCAGGCGCAAATCGCTTCGCGCAGCGGCATGATGCCGCCCGCGGGGGTGTATTTTGATTTGTTTTCCTCGATCGCCTTGATCGCGGCTTTCTTGATGTGGTCCGGCGTGGGGAAGTCCGGTTCGCCGGGGCCGAAGTCCGCGATATCCACTCCACGCGCTTTCAGTTTTTCCGCTTCGGAGATCACCGCCGCGGTTGGCGAGATTTGTATACGATTAATGCGGTCCGTTAGTTGCACCTTCGCTCCTCGAAGAAAGTTTCTGGTTCATGATACACGGCAATTCCTTTACGAAACCTTGGCGCGTAAGCGTTGCTCCACCACTTCCGGCACCAGGCCCTTCAGCGACGCGCCGAGCTGCGCAATCTCGCGCACCAGCTTCGAGCTCAAGTAGCTGTACGACAAGCCCGGTAGCATGAAAACCGTCTCAAGCCGTGGCTCAAGTTTCCGGTTCATCAGCGCCATCTGCAATTCATATTCGTAGTCGGAAACGGCGCGAATCCCCCGCAAGATGACACCGGCGCCGCGCTTTCGCGCGTAGTCCACCAGGAGCCCATCGAAAACGTCGATCTCCACGCTCGTCCACTGCTTGGTCACTTCGCGCAGCATTTCAACGCGCTCCTTGACGGAGAATAGCGGCTCTTTTTCAGCGTTCCGCAGCACCGCCACGATCAGCAAATCGAACATCTTCTCGCCGCGCTCGATGAGGTCGAGGTGTCCGTTGGTGACCGGGTCGAACGAACCCGGGTAGATGGCAATCGAAGTTTTCATCGTGGAGTCATCGGCGCCGCGTGTCTCAGTTTATTCTAACCCAGGCAGCGACAACCGCGGCTTGCAAACTTCCTGTGAGGCCAATGTGGATTCTTTTGCCGATGGAAGGAATCTTCTTCGCGGGACGCCGAAGATATGACAGTATGCCAAAGCTCGTGCTACATAGCACTCTGCAGAGATTTGCTAACCTGCGAGGGAGGATTTTCCAGACCATGGCTCAGAATGCGCGGTTGCAAGGACTTGGCATACTCGTTCTTTGCAGTTTGCTGCACCCGGCGATGACTACAGCTCAACAGCCTGCATTGAATCTCATGCCGCTTCCGGCGAACGTGCAGTCCGGAGCAGGAAGCTTGCGGGTGGATTCCACGTTCTCCGTGGCGTTCACCGGATACGCTGAGCCGCGGCTGGAGCGCGCTGGCGAGCGATTCTTGCGGCAACTCGCGCGTCAAACCGGTCTCCCGCTCGCACTCAAGCCCTCCAAGACGGCAAAAGCAACACTCGTAATTCAGACCGATCACGCTAGCAAAGAAATTCAGGAGGTCGGCGAAGATGAATCCTACATTCTTGACGTGAGCACGGCGAGCGGCAGGCTCCGCGCCACGACGCCTCTGGGAACGATGCACGGGCTGCAGGCGTTTCTGCAGCTCGTGGATGTATCGCCTGATGGATTTGCCGCACCGGTAGTCACCATCCAGGACAAGCCCCGCTTTCCTTGGCGTGGTTTGATGATAGATTCCGCTCGCCACTTCATTCCGCTCGATGTCATCCGCCGGAATCTCGACGGCATGGAAGCCGTGAAGATGAACGTTTTCCACTGGCATCTCTCGGAGAACCAGGGCTTTCGCGTTGAGAGCAGGAAATTTCCCAAGCTACAGGAATTGGGCTCGGACGCTCTTTACTACACCCAGGAGGAAATCCGCGACCTGATTGCCTACGCCAGGGACCGCGGAATTCGCGTGGTGCCAGAATTCGATATGCCGGGGCATAGCACCGCGTGGTTCGTTGGACACCCTGAGCTGGCCAGCGGAAAAGGGCCGTACGAAATCGAGCGGAGATGGGGAGTCTTCGATCCGGCGATGGATCCGACGAGCGAAAGGGTCTACAAATTTCTCGATGAATTCATCGGCGAGATGGGCAAAATTTTTCCCGACCACTATTTTCACATTGGCGGCGACGAGGTGAACGGCAAGGAGTGGGACGCTAACCCGAAGATTCAGGCCTTCATGAAGTCGCAGGGGATTAAGAACAACCAAGAACTGCAGGCGTATTTCAGCGGACGGGTCCAGAAGTTGGTGGTGAAGCATGGAAAGGTCGTGATTGGCTGGGACGAAGTGCTCGTGCCCGGCGTGCCGAAAGACATTGTGATTCAGTCGTGGCGGGGGCAAGCTTCGCTCGCGCAAGCGGCGAAACAAGGCTATCGCGGCATTTTGTCGAACGGATACTACCTGGATTTGGGATGGTCTGCGGCGCGGCATTATGCTGTCGATCCGATGAGCGGCGATGCGGCAAATCTCTCCGCTGAGGAACAGCAACGAATTCTGGGCGGTGAATCTTGCATGTGGGCCGAATACGTCAATCCAGAAAATGTAGACTCACGCATCTGGCCCAGGAACGCTGCGATTGCCGAGCGGCTTTGGTCTCCACAGGAAGTTCGCGACCCCGCTTCCATGTATGCGCGGCTGGATTTTGTCAGCACCCGGCTGGAGTGGCTGGGGCTGACCCACCGGACCGTTTCGCGACACATGCTGCAGCGCCTTGCGGGATCCGCATCATCGGCGGAATTTGCCGCGCTCCGTACTCTCACCGATGTCGTCGAACCGGTGAAGGACTACACTCGCGAACGAACCGCACCTGCTGAGCCGACGAGCGCCACACCGATGAATCGCGTCGTGGACGCAGTTCCGCTCGAAAGTGATGCGGGCCGGCGTTTTGGTGAGCTGGTCGATCAATTCGTCGCATCCTCTTGCCATGACGCAGCGGCTGAAGCCCGGCTGCGTGCCCAACTCACCGTTTGGCGTGACAATGGCGCCATCCTCCAGCCCCTCGCGCAGCGCTCTTTCCTGGTCAAAGAAGTTGCAGCCAACTCCCAGGATCTCTCTGCCGTGGGCGCCGCGGGGCTCGCCGCGCTCGACGCCATCGCAAAAGGGCAGCCAGCTCCCGAAGCGTGGAAAGCGCAACAGCTTGCGCTTCTGGAACAGGTGAAAAAGCCCAAAGCGCAGTTGCTGATGATTCCCGCGCCGGCCGTGCAGAAACTCATCGAGGCCGCTTCCGCAGGCGGTGCTTGCTCAAGCCCGAAGTCTTAAGTGTGAATTGCGCTGACTCAGAAGCTGCTCAATTTGATTCCGCGGAATGGTTGTGGCAGACGCCGCTGCCGGAGTCATGAAAGGTCTTCCCCTCTTCCGGGATAAACTCCCACGCGTACTTCCCAGGCGCCAGCGTGAGTTTCAGCACGCCGAATGTGTCCCAGTCACGCGCTTCGCTGTTCGGAGTGGCGAAGCCGAGAAGATCGTGGCTGCGGCCGCCAGTTCCTACGACAATCTCCCGGATCCCATTTACGGGATCGGCTTTGCCCTGGGGGTCCTGCGGCGCGAATCGTTCGTAGGAGTGTTCGTGTCCCGCAAGAACCAGGTCGGCGTGCGCAGCGTACAAGTCTTCCCATAGCTCCCTCAATTCAGGATGCACGGCATGGCTCTTGAACACGCCGCTGCTGAACAGTGCATGATGGCCGTATGCCAGAATGCACGCTGCAGGGTGTTTTGCAAGATCCTCTTTCAGCCACGTCTCCTGCGGTGAACCGGCTGCGCAGCCTCCCAAGGCCTTCGCATCGCAATTCGTATTCAGCACCACAATGTGCCAGTTTCCCAGGTCGTAGCTATAGTAGCCCTTGCCCACTGGCCCCGCCCGCGCCCCCCAATATTGGAAATAGGCTGACGCTGTATGATTCCCATACTCATGATTTCCCAGGGCTGGTTTTGTCCGGTCTTTGAAGCGTCCCCAGGTCGGCTCATAACAATTCTTGAAATCTTCGGCGCTGCCTGTTTCGTAGGCCAGGTCGCCTGCCGCAAAAACCGTGCCAGGAATTTGCTCGATCAGCTTGGCTGTCGCCCGGGCGCCTTCCGGATTCTTGCAACTGGCGATATCGCCCGCTCCCAAAAGTACAAACGTCTTCTCCGCGTGCTTCTTTGTCGACCCGATTTTGGCGCTCTTCAGATGATTGCCTGGCGGAGCCGTTTGCGCTTGCGCCAGGGTCTGTGCCGGAACGAGCAGAATTATCAGGATTGGACCCCAAGCCCACCGGCCTGCCAGTTTTTCTCGTATCCGAATGTATCCGGCCATCCAGCCCCTCCATCGAACGGGTAGGCTACCATGCCAGACTTGTAAACTGTGCAATCGCCGCTCAGCTTGGATTTCAGGCCATTCAAGGCAGCTGGTGACCGTTCGCTGAAATTCTCTGGATATGAGACTGTTCTAGTCTTAGTATAAGTTGTTAAAAATACAGGGCTTGTATGGGAATCAGGAACTGCTCTTGGTTGACTTTCGGGGAATGTAGGGATATACTTCATTTGCGACTGATTCGGTCGCATATACCGGAGCCTTTTAGCGAGAAGGTCTATCGAACGATGTTCAAGCTTTCCAAAAAGGCCGATTACGGCCTGATTGCCGTCAAGCACTTGGCGATGCATCGCCAGCAACATGCTTGCAGCGCCAATGAGATTGCTGAGGAATATGGCATCTCCGCGACGCTGATGGCCAAGGTGCTCCAAAAGCTGGCGCATCATTCACTCGTAGTTGCAAAGCATGGTTCCAGCGGGGGCTACCAATTGGCCAAGGAGCCAGGGCAGATTAGCGCTCTCGACGTAATTTCTGCCATCGATGGCCCCGTGCTGATTACTTCCTGCGTCACGAACCATGGGAACTGTGACGCCACAGAGCGCTGCTCCGTCAAAGAGCCGCTGCGCAGGGTGAATGAAAGTATTTTGAATGTATTGAGCACCGTCACGATTTCACAGATGAGCGAAGAGCCCCATGAGCCTGCGCTCGTGGCGTTGTCGGCCCCGGCCCGGTCGGGGTCGCACATGAGTTCGACTTAGGAGAAGAGGGAATATGCCAGTCAAGCTGCCGATTTACATGGACAATCACGCGACCACGCCGGTTGATCCCCGTGTCGTCGATGCCATGCTGCCGTATTTCACCGAGAAATTCGGCAATGCTGCCAGCCGCAACCATTCGTTTGGCTGGGCGGGCGAGGAGGCCGTGGAGACCGCGCGCCAGCAGATCGCTTCGCTGATCAATGCCACGCCAAAGGAAATCATCTTCACGAGCGGCGCGACTGAGTCCGACAATCTGATGATCAAGGGCATCGCGGAAATGTTCCGCGAAAAGGGCAACCACATCATCACCCAAGCCATCGAGCACAAGGCTGTGCTTGATACCTGCAAGAACCTGGAAAAGCACGGTTTTGAAGTTACGTATCTGCCGGTCCAGCGCGACGGCCGCGTGAGCTTGGACGATTTGAAGGCCGCGATTAAGCCCTCGACGATTTTGATCACCATCATGTACGCCAACAATGAAATTGGCGTAATTAACCCCATCGCTGAAATCGGCAAGATTGCCAAGGAGCACGGCATCTTCTTCGCCGTGGACGGTGTTCAGGCGGTAGGCAAGGTTCCGGTCGACGTGCAAAAGGACAACATCGACCTGCTGGCCATCAGCGGCCACAAGATTTATGGGCCGAAGGGCGTCGGCGCTTTGTACGTTCGCCGCCGCAGTCCTCGTGTCCAGCTTTCCGCCATCATTGACGGCGGCGGCCATGAGCGCGGCATGCGCTCCGGCACATTGAACGTGCCTGGGATTGTTGGCCTCGGCAAGGCCTGCGAAATCGCGCAGAAAGAAATGCCGGAAGAAGCGGCGCGTTTGCTTGGTTTGCGTGAACGTCTCCGGAAGGGTCTGGAAGCCAAGCTGGACGAGGTGTTCATCAACGGTTCGATGGAGCACCGCTTGCCGAACAACCTGAACATGAGCTTTGCTTACGTGGAAGGCGAATCGCTTCTCATGGGCATTAACGACATCGCGGTTTCTAGCGGTTCTGCCTGCACTTCGGCAACCCTGGAGCCTAGCTACGTACTCAAAGCATTAGGTGTTGGCGAAGACCTCGCTCACACCTCGATCCGATTCGGCCTCGGCCGTTTCAACACGCAGGAAGAGGTCGACTACGTCATCGACAAGATGGTTCAAGTCGTCACCAAGCTGCGCGAGCTCTCCCCGCTCTACGAAATGGCCAAAGAGGGAATCGATATTTCTAAAGTGAAATGGCAAACAGCCTAAAGGACTGGAAGAAACATGGCAAATGAAGGAACAATTCGCATTCATCGCTCCATCGGCGGCACCGGCGCGGCTTTCCGCGTTACCTTTGTGCCCTACGGCGGAGAAGGAGAAGAGGCCGCCGTCGCCGGCGAGCGCTCTTTCCATGAGCTTCAGCAGGTGCGCGCCTTTCTGAAGATGCTCGGGCTTGGCGCAGAGTTCATCAAGGACGCTCTTCGTCAACTGACGGCGGGTCGTTCAGCTTCCGTGCCGAACGTTTCGCTTACTGACAAGGCAGTCAAGAGCGCAGGTTTCGGTAATCTCGTGAATCTGGCAAGGAGCAATGGCTAATGGCATACAGCGATAAAGTGGTTGATCATTACAACAATCCCCGCAACGTCGGCAGCCTCCCGAAGGAAGACCCCAACGTCGGCACGGGTCTCGTCGGAGCGCCGGAATGCGGCGACGTGATGAAGCTGCAGATGAAGATCAATCCCAATACCCAGGTCATTGAAGAAGCCAAGTTCAAGACCTTCGGTTGCGGGTCGGCCATCGCCAGCTCCTCGCTCGCTACTGAGTGGGTGAAGGGCAAGACGGTCGATGAGGCGCTTTCGATCAAGAACACGGACATCGTGCGCGAGCTCTCGCTCCCGCCCGTTAAGATTCACTGTTCCGTGCTCGCTGAAGACGCCATCAAGGCCGCCATCGGCGACTGGAAGAAAAAGCACGGCGTCGAAGTGCCGGCCCACGAGAAGGCTTCGCACTAATCGTCCTTTGGGGTTGCAGCCGCTCGCTCTGGTTTGTAGGGGCGCAGCATGCTGCGCCCTTGCGTGGCACGATTGAATCGGAAGGGTATTTGAAGCATTTGAACATGGCAACAGAAGTCGCAAGTCCGAACATCGCGAAGATGCACCTCACCGAGCGCGCCGCCCAGAAGATCCGCGCGCTGCTCGAAAAGGAAGGTGTGTCTCCCGAGGTCGGCGGCCTGCGCGTGGGCGTGCAGGGCGGCGGCTGCTCCGGCCTCTCTTACGCCATGAGGCTGGACACGCAAGCGCGTGACCGCGACAAGATCTTCGAGGAATTCGGCGCGCGCCTCTTCGTCGACCCGAAAAGTTTCCTGTATCTGAACGGCACGACGCTTGAGTACGAAGAGACGCTCATGCGCCAGGGATTTGTCTTCCAGAATCCCAATGCGGCGCGCAACTGCGGCTGCGGCAGCTCTTTTACGGCTTAGTAGAACAGGCTTTAGCCTGTTCCCTTGTCGAATGTGGCTTGGGCTGATCCTGACAAGTGGTTGGCAGCCGCACCCGCCAGCCACTTTTTTTGTGCCTTCTGTGGATTTCTTAAAGAGCGTTTCATGAGCGCAGCGTCGACATCAACGACTCAATCAAAGACCATGGATTACTTCGCTATTTTCGGGTTGCCGCGCAAGCTTTGGATCGAAATGACTGCGCTCGAGCAGAAATTCTTGCAACTGAGCTGGAAACTGCATCCCGACAATTTCGTCAACGCCAGCGAGCAGGAACGCGAACTATCGCTCAAGCCCAGCTCTGAATTGAACGACGCCTACCGCACGTTGCGCGACCCTGTCGGTCGCGTTGAATATTTGCTGGGCATCGAAGGCGCGCGCAAGGAAGGCGAGCACAAGCAGCAGGCCCCGCCGGAGCTGCTCGAAGAAGTTTTCGACCTGAACGAATCGCTCGATGAACTCCGCGACGCGAAGTCCTCGGGCGGAGATCTCACCGCATTGAAGTCGCGCCTCGAAGCCGCCGAAAAAAGCTTTCAGGAAAAACTCGGTGAAGTCGACGCGCAACTTCAAGCCGCCTCGCGCGAATGGGACGCCGCCCTCGAAGCCGACTCCATCACGCGGAAGAAGGTCATGGCCAAGCTGAACGATCTGCTGAATCGCCGCTCTTATATAAGGAATCTGTTAGCCAGCGTTCAAAAGGAGCTTGTGTAGCAAGGGGCTTTAGCCCTCCGGTTTTCATCATGGGCAGAATCGTCGGAATCGATCTCGGCACCACCAACAGCCTCGTCGCATATCTGGATCCGCAGACGGGCCAGCCGAAGTGTATCCCGGGTCCGTATGGCAGCACGCTTTGCCCCTCGGTCGTTAGCCTCGATCCTGGTGGCGGCATAGTTGTCGGTGAACCGGCGCGTCGCCGTCTCCTCACTCAGCCCGAACGCACCATTTATTCCGTCAAGCGCCTGATGGGCCGCGGTCCCGCTGATGTTCAGGATGAGCTGAAGCTGTTTCCGTTCCGCATCGATCCTTCGAGCAAGAACGTCATCCGCGTGAAGCTAGGCGACAAGGTTTTCACGCCGCCGGAAATCTCTGCTTTCATTCTTCGCGAACTGAAGAATTGGGCCGAAGCCCACTTCGGCGAAACCGTTGACCGCGCCGTCATCACCGTCCCCGCCTATTTCAACGACGCCCAGCGCCAGGCCACCAAGGACGCTGGCAAGATCGCCGGCCTTGAAGTTCTCCGCCTCGTCAACGAGCCCACTGCAGCCGCACTCGCCTACGGGCTTCACGAGAAGCAGCGCGGAAAAGTCGCGGTCTACGATCTCGGCGGCGGCACCTTCGACATCTCCATTCTCAAGCTCATTTCCACCAGCGACGGCGACATCTATCAAGTTCTCTCCACCAACGGCGACACCCATCTCGGTGGCGATGACATCGATAATCTTCTGCAAGCTTTTGTCCACGAACTGATTCTCCAGCACGATGAAATTGATTTTTCCCCGCACGGCGAACTAGCCCAGGAGCTTCGCAAAGCGCTGATCGATGTGAAGCATCAACTCTCCGAGAAGGAGACCGCCACTCTTCGTTTTGCGTTGCCAAACGGAAAAGTGTTCGTTCACGAATTCACGCGCGGCGCGCTCGATGCTCTCATTCGCCCCGTGGTCGACCGCACCAGAGGCCCTGTCAAACAGGCCCTTACCGACGCCCAGCTCAAGCCCGCGGACATGGATGAAGTCGTTCTTGTCGGCGGCGCTACGCGTACTCCGCTGATTCGCCGCACCGTGGGGGAATTTTTCGGCCGCAAGCCGCATATCGAATTGAATCCTGACGAAGTCGTGGCGCTCGGCGCAGCTGTGCAAGCCAGCATTCTTGACCACGGCGTCAAGACCATGCTGCTGCTCGACGTCACGCCCCTTTCGCTTGGCATCGAGACTTACGGCGGCGCGGTCGCAAAAATTATTCCGCGCAACTCCACGATTCCCGCCAGCGCCCAGGAGCTATATACCACCGGCGTCGACAACCAGACCGGCATTGACATCCACGTTCTTCAAGGCGAGCGCGAACTGGCCAAGGATTGCCGCTCGTTGGCTCGTTTCACTCTGAAAGTTCCGCCTGCCCACGCCGGCCTGCCGCGCATCGAAGTAAAATTCCTGATTGATGCGAATGGCATTCTCCAGGTCGGTGCCAAGGATCTTCGTACCGGCGATCAGCACTCCATTGAAGTCCAGCCAAGCTACGGCATTAACGATTCAGAAATCGAACGCATGCTCGAGGAATCCATCGAATACGCCGAGCAAGATTTTGCGGAACGCCAGGTCATCGAAGCGCGCACGGAATCTGAATCGATTCTGGCAGCCACCGCTAAAGCTCTGGCAAATCCGCAGTCAGCTGCTTTGTCAGCGGAAGAACGCGCTAAAATCGAAGCAAGTGTCACCGCTTTGCGGGAATCCGTTGCCGGCAGCGACTACAAATTGATTCGCAAACGCATTGACGAACTGAATCACGCAACCGAGCACCTCGCGGAGCTGCTGATGAATTCCGCCGTTTCGACGGCGCTTGAAGGCCGCAAGCTGGCCGAGGTCTAGGGTTTTAGTGGGACAGGCTTCAGCCTGTGCAAACTGTAGCAATTCGCGGCGCGACCCGTTGCAGACAGATTGAGCATCACGGATTGTAACGGCCGCTCTACGCCGCTATCTTTGCTTATGTTGTTTGGGGGAAAGTCATGGGTGGCAGCAATCCGTACATCGAAGAAGTCAAATACAAGCCCGCCACGAAGAAATACAAAGTCACATTTCTTCCCAGCGGCAAAACCATCGAAGTCGACCCGGAGAAAATTCCTTACGGTCACAATGGTCTTCCGGGCAGCATTCTCGACATCTCCGAGGGCATCAAGGCTGGCCTCGACCACGCTTGCGGAGGCGTCTGTGCTTGCTCCACGTGCCATGTCATCTTGAGGGAAGGTCTCGAATCCTGCAACGAAGCCACCGACGCCGAGCTCGACGAGCTGGACGAAGCTCCCGGTATCACCCCGAAGTCGCGCCTCGGCTGCCAGACCGTTCCCGACGGCACCACCGACATCGTCGTTGAAATTCCCGATTGGAACAAGAATTACGCCAAGGAACTCGACCATTGATTCCGTTGTACGGCGGGTTTATCCCGCCATCTTTATCTCTGTGCCCTTAGTGTTAAATCTTTTTTCGGAGTGGACATGCCGCCGACATTCGGTTGGGACAATTTCGAGGACATCGCCATCGGCCTGGCCGACAAATTCCCGGACGTCGATCCTCTCACCGTGCGCTTCACGGACATGCATAAGTGGATCACCGAGCTTCCCGGCTTCTCCGGCGATCCTGCCGCCTCCAACGAAGCCAAGCTCGAAGCCATCCAGATGGCCTGGCACGAAGAATTCCAGGACCGCCAAGCCTGATCAAACCCTTCGCCCGTCACGTCGCGCGGACCCTAAAAATCTGGCATAATCGGTTTGCACGTGGGAGGCTGTCATGAAAAGCATCCCGATCTTTTTGCTTGCCTGTTTTCTCCTCCTGCCAAACTCTGTTTCTCTGGCTCAAGCACAGCAACAGCCTTAACGCGTCCCGGACGGAGGCACACGCGAGGTCCTGATCAGCATTCTTATCCCGTCCTTGCCAAACGCCCCGTTCACCGCCACCGTAAACACGGGATGGATTCGCCAATTGCCGGACGGCAGCACCATTACCCTGAAGAATCACCGCGCCATCGCTCGCGATGCCGCTGGACGTATCTTCCAGGAACGCCGCGCGCTCGTTCCCGATGACGGCAAGGCCCAGTCCGGCGTCACACAAATCGAGATCAGCGACCCGGTCACACACGAACTTTACATTTGCATGCCCCAGGGGCGCACCTGTCAGGTGGAAGTGTTTTCTCCGCCAGAGTCTTTTCCTTACACGCCGACTGCCAAGGCACACGTGGCCCAGGGCTCAACGTCGGAATCGGAGGACCTTGGCACGCAGTCCATCGGTGGGCTCGAGACGGTCGGCACGCGAGAGACGACGATCATCCGTGCCGGCACCATTGGAAACAACAGCCCCCTCCTGTCCAAGCGGGAGTTTTGGTTTTCGCCGAGGCTCGGTGTAAGCCTCATCAGCAAGCGGCAGGATCCCTTGTCCGGCACGCAAAACTTCGAAGTTTCGGACATCACTCTGGGCGAGCCCGACGCCAAACTCTTTGAAGTGCCCAGTGGCTTCAGGATCTTGGACCTCCGCAAGCCGCCCGAACTCACTCCATCTCAGGCCACATCATCGAATTGACCGGGCCCGCTCCCGTTTCGCCGCCAAGCGCTGCATCCGGAGACAACTCTTGAGCAGTTGTGCTTGGCAACGCGTTGTAGGGGCGGGGCTTGCCCCGCCCGCGCTTACCGTAATCTTCTTGTCAGGTAAAACTCTGAGAGCATATAGACCGCTGCAAGTTTCTGCCGCTCTTCTTTTTTCCGCGCTCTCTGGTCGGTGTTCAGGGTCGCGCGCCAAACCTAATGCAACCAAAATCGTGTCCTTTAGAATCAATCACTTGCGAAATACAAATTTTGTAAGCCCTTTCTTTTGATATTCATGCAAAAGTGGGTATCCATTTGACTCAGGTAACCACAATAGGTAGTGTAGCAGGCCATGGAAGACTATCC